>BNJS01003593.1_pt1 | contig 297221 bp, 386 predicted proteins | sample 8540461 | NCBI WGS metagenome assembly BNJS01 (sample SAMD00202454, study PRJDB9452) | human saliva metagenome | isolation source: human saliva | place: Japan
GTCTCAGCACTCTCCCGGTTCCCCTAGCCTTCCCTAAGACCTATTCCTCTTTCCAACACCTCTTTTCAGAAGCAGAATCCTAAAAGCCCTCATACTCTGCTTTCTGACTCTCGTTCATTTTACGTAGCTTTTCAGCTTCATCCATCTTAGCTTGATACTCTTTTTCAGCAGAACGCTTGGCCTTAGCTTTTTCTTTCTGAATAATTTCATCCAGCTGAGATTGTGTGAATGTTTTTTCTTTAGTTTTTTCCTCTTCTTGAGCGCTAGCTTGTTCAAGTTCAGGTTCAACTACAGGTTCTTTAATATCTTCTGCCATTTAGGCCCTCCTTTTAAGTCCGAGTGGACTGATATCCTTGGCTTTTAACGTCTTCAAAGTCCGGACAAAATAAAAACCGTACGGAATTCCATACGGTTAGAGCATAAGAAAAGCACTTAGATTTCTCTAAGTGCTTTTGATTGTTAATAAGCAAATTCAAGTTTTGATTTTATATCTTGATAAAGTTTTAAGATTTCAGGAGGAGTATCTTCACGGAAGATAAATTGTTTCTTTTCTGAAATAGTTTTATCTCCAACGATCCAGTGACGGATTTGCTTTGTAAAAATCAAAACTTCTTTGCTAGGCATAGCAATTACTTCCATGATAACACCTCCTTGACTTTATTTAACAGATTTGGGTCTTCAACCTTATCCTCCAATACCCCGACTTCAGCAACTAACTCATTGATGTTATCGTTGTAAAATGCAATAGCTGCATTATCGCTAATACTATAAAGATAGTTATAGTTATGTTTCAATTGTTCCTTAACATACGACACTAATGGGGAATTCAATTCAGACATTGCTTGTTCAATGCTATTATAGCGCTTTTTGTCGGCTTTGTATAATGCTTTAGCAGAATCCCAATGTTTTTTATGCGTTAGTTCATGAACCATGGTATCTTTAATGTTTTGAGCGGCAAAATAATTAACGGTTAGATTATTTTGTAATTTCTTCAATCACTTTTTTTACAAATGCTATGATAAACAGCATTAAATACAAAAATACCAACCACCCGAAAGCGATTGATACCAAATCCCATCTGAACATCTTTCACTCCTTTCTGAGTACAAAAAAAGCACTTAGATTTCTCTAGCTGCTTAAATAACGAATTGCATTTTTATATTTTTTAACACGCTCGTAGTCTGTATTGGAAACAGTTTTTAAACGTGATAAATCTGAGTTATGTTTCAAATCAGCAAGTTTTACAACTCTTGCTAAATTATTCGATTTCACTTTTTCAAGATAGTCTTGATAACTTTGGCCTTTTTTCTTTGTCAAAGTTTGTACCGCTGTAACAACTTCATTTGACAAACCATAGGCCAATAAATCAGCAGCAGTTATATCACTATCCTCAAGCACATCATGTAAAAGAGCAACAGCTTTCTTGCTCAGTTTTGACTTGACTGGCCACATAGAGAGGATGCTGTATGTAATCAACGTCAGCTTTATCCACCTGCCCTGCATGTGCTTTTCTAGCGATAGCTAAGGCAATATCAATCATACCGCTACCATCCTGTCAATATACGCAAATGCATCATTTTCTGAAATTTCTTCAAAATCCGTAAAATCATTAAAAAAGATTTTATTGAACCAATCTATGCTATCGACCCACTTTTTTTCGATGTCAAAAACTTGCATGACACCATCGATTAAACGAAGTACCTGAGCGTTGTTCGTCATTGTGCGATAGTATTTAATATCTTTCACATCACTTCACCCTCTCTATATTTTTAGGAATTTCAAGGCCATTACTTAAATCAATCATTTCTTTAAATAATTTCATGCGTTCTCGATCAGATGTATTCGTATCACGATACTTCTCATAAAGATCATGTAATAAACCATTCTTTAAATCAAAACTTTCTCGAGTATGATACTGCATTTCAAAGTTGATACCATCTTTTTCAATAACTGTATTCACGCCTTTATATGGTCCATTTGTTAGCCAAGTGTTTTTTACTTTTACAACTCGATACCCCTCTGCAATAAGTTTTTGCTTCATCTTGGAATACTCTTCTGTAAAATTGTCGGAATCGAAAATGGTTGTGTACCTCAAGGCATCGTTAATTTTACTTGCAGCCTCAGCCGAGCTTATATTTTCAGCCTGGCTATCTGCTGTAATTTTACGAGCTAACGACTCAGCTGTCTTCTTTCGAAATTCAAGACCAGCCAATTGATTTTCTCCAGCAATCCGTTGCATATCGCTTGTAATTTTCGGCTCGGCTTTCGAAATCTTAGACAACAGTTGCTCGCTATAGAATCTTGCTTTAGTTTCCCTTGTATCTTGATCATACATCTTTTCTTTATCTTTCGCAAAATACTTGCTAGGTACTGTCGTACATCGACAATTCGGATGAAATGGTGGTGCGTTCAATGCTGGCACCAACTCAGATACTTTAAATATTTTTCCGTTAAACGGTTGACAGATATGACACGCTTTTAATTCAGTCATAACCTCATACTCTTCAACATCATTGGTTTCATAGTTCGATTTCTAAGCCTCTGAATATACTCTTGCTGATTCTGTCACTGCTAACCGTCTAGCGTAGCCATAGGAAACATCAAACTCTTTTTTAAGATTGTTAATCAGAACGTTTATGCATTTAATCATTTTTTTGCACAAAAAAAGTTGAGAGCATGTGATATGTACCCAGAATCCTGGATACATTAACAATTAAGCTGAACGCATGGATGTTTCCCTGTATTGAACAGGGGACATCCATTTTGTTTTTTCTTGAATTCTTTTGTTATTGTAATAATCTATATAATCTTTAACTGCCGTTTGAAATTCCTTAAAGGTAGAATATTCCTCTTTCCAACACCTCTTTCTAGAAGCAGAATCCTAAAAGTCGGCACACTCTCCTTTTTTCAAAAAAACTTCGTTGCTTTGAAATTACAAACTAATAAAGACGTCACATTATCATAGCACCATCGTCCAAGCACTCTCCCTGTTCCTCTAGCCGTCCCTAAGACCTATTCCTCTTTCCAACACCTCTTTCTAGAAGCAGAATCCTAAAAGTCGGCACACTCTCCCTTTTTTCAAAAAAATCTTCGTTACTTTGAAATTACAAACTAATAAAGACGTCACATTATCATAGCACCATCGTCCCAGCACTCTCCCTGTTCCTCTAGCCGTCCCTAAGACCTATTCCTCTTTCCAACACCTCTTTTCAGAAGCAGTATCCTAAAAGTCCGCACACTCTCCTTTTTTTTCAAAAAAATCTTCGTTACTTTGAAATTCGGCAAAATAAAGGAAGGGTCATTTATCAATAAGCTCAATGAGCCTAAAATCCACGGATTCTATAGTAGGAATAGTGGCGGTTGTAACCGATGTGAATTAGTGACTCTGGAAATTTATTTCCTAGAGTCACTTTGAAGCTCGGTAGTAGTTGAGACGACAGGCTCAACACGGTACAGCCACTATCACTACTATGAAGATATCCGTAGGATTTAAAGGCGAATTAGACTCTATTTCATTTTCTCTTCTTTTATTCCTGCACCCGAATTTCAAAGGAACGAAGTTCCTTTATTCATTGTTCTTTTAATTTTTTGCACAAAAAAAGTTGAGAGCGTGTCTCAACTTTTCTTAGTTTCTAAAGATCTTGGCTTCTAAAAAGAGGTCGTTGTAAAGCGATAATAGGTCGGTTCCTAAATTCTCGTAAACCTCCATCTTCTCCATCGCTTCCTCACTCGGATAGAAGCTCTCATCCGAAGTGATCTCTTCTGGTAAAAGCGCTAGCGCATCCTTGTTTGGCGTTGCATACCCAACATACTGAGCATTCTTCGCTGCGATTTCCGGACGCAACATGAAGTTGATAAACGCATACGCGCCTTCCTTGTTACCAACTGTTTTTGGAATGACGATATTATCAAACCATAAGTTCGTTCCTTCGCTAGGAGCCACGTAGGCTAAATCTTCATTCTCACTCAACATTTTGGAAGCCTCACCTGAGAAAGTCACGGCTATATTTGCTTCTCCTTGAATCATGAATGTCTTCATCTCATCAGCGATAATCGCTTTGCATTCGGCATCAATGTCTTCAAGAATTTACCGGCTTCTTTAACGATGGCTTCGTCTTTTTCATTAAGAGAATAGCCTTGTGTTTGAAGTGCGATTCCCATCATTTCACGAGCACCGTCAATAAATAGAATCGAATCTTTTAAATCCGGATTCCATAAATCGCGCCACTCGCTAATCATTCCTTCTGGATAAACTTTCGTATTATAAACAATCCCTAATGTTCCCCAGAAATAAGGAATGCTGTAAGTATTGTCAGGGTCAAAAGATTGGTGTAAGAAACGTGGATCGATATGTTCCATTCCTTTGATTTTTGAGTAATCTAATTTTTCAAGTAAGTTTTCTTCAACCATTTTATGAATTGTGTACTCACTCGGGATGGCGATATCGTAGTTCGTTCCACCTTGCTTAATTTTTGTAAGCATGGCTTCGTTAGAATCGAACGTTTCATAGATTACTTTATAACCTGTTTCTTGTTCAAATTGTGTAATGAGTTCTGGGTCGATATAGTCTCCCCAGTTATATACGATAATAGTTTGAGGTTCTCCGGCCATTGCTGTTTCAAAATTTTTACGGATTCCAAACAACACTAAACAAGACACTAAAATAGCCCCAATTAACATCGTTAGTCGCTTCATAGTGTGACTCCTTTCAATAGGTCACTCTCTGAAGCCTTCCCATTCAATCGTTTTTGTTGGATTTTTTGAATGAAGTAATATCCAATTACGAGTGATAATGAGAATAGGAACATCAATGTACTTAAGGCATTGATTTCTAAGCTGATTCCTTGGCGCGCACGTGAGTAGATTTCAACGGCAATTGTTGAGAATCCATTCCCTGTTACGAAGAATGTCACGGCGAAGTCGTCTAATGAATACGTAAATGCCATAAAGAATCCACTTAGAATTCCTGGTGTAATTGATGGTAAAACGATGCGCGTTAATACTTGTGAGCTTGTTGCTCCTAAGTCACGAGCCGCTGTAATCATCGATGGGTTCATTTCTGATAATTTTGGTAAAACCATCAGTACAACGATTGGAATATTAAATGCGATGTGCGCAAGTAATACCGACATAAAGCCGAGTTTGAATCCAATCACTGTAAAGAGAATTAAAAGGCTGGCACCGATGATAACATCTGGCGAAACCATCAAAATATTGTTAAAGCCTAATAACACTTGTTTGCGACGGTTTGAACGGATGTAATGAATCATGATAGCTCCAAGTGTTCCAATCACAGTCGCAATTAATGAAGATAAGAGTGCAAGAATTAATGTATCAAGCACGATTCCGATTAAACGTGTATCGGCAAGAACGGCTTTATAGTGGTCGAGTGTAAAACTCTCGAATCCATTCATACTACCAGCACTGTTAAATGAGTAAAAAATCAAGTAGAAAATCGGAGCGTATAAGACTACAAATACAAACACTAAGTAGAGATTTGTCCACTTGCTATAATTTTCTAATTTCATTCAGATACGCCTCCTTTTCTACGGTCTCTTGTAATAAACATTAAAATAATCATCGCTACAATCAATATAACCCCGATTGTAGAACCCATTCCCCAGTTTTGCGTTACTAAGAAATGTTGCTCAACGGCTGTACCAAGTGTAATCACGCGGTTTCCTCCAATTAAACGAGTCAACATGAAGAGTGAGAGCGATGGAATAAATACGGCTTGTACTCCACTACGCACCCCATTCATCGTCAATGGAACGATGACACGTCTAAAGGTATCCCATTTCGTTGCCCCAAGGTCGCGGCTCGCCGCAATCAGAGAGCTTGGTAATTCTTCGATTGAGTTGAAGATTGGCAAAATCATAAATGGTAACTCGATATACGCTGCTACCGTTAAGAAACTGAAGTCAGTGAATAGGAATTCTTGTGGCGCTACTCCAAATAATGAAAGGAAGTTGTTCACTGTCCCTGTTTGGCTAAAGATTCCAATAAACGCATAGGCTTTAACAGTAAGTTTACCCATGTCGGTAAGATGATTAATAAAAGCCATAATTGCTTATGTTTTGTACGACTAAGGAAAAGCGCTGTTGGATAACTAACGAGTAGCGTTACAAGCGTTACTAGAAATGCGTACCACACTGAGTTGAAGGTCATTTCTAAGTAGTTTCCTGACGCAAAATAGTTTGTATAGTTTCCAAGCGTTACTTGTCCATTGATATCGAAGAATGATTTATAGAAAATCATTCCAAGTGGCGTTACTACGAATAATAATAACCAGATAAAGTATGGAATGGAAAATAATAGACGTGATTGTTTAGTCATTTTCTTCTACCTCGTCTTCGTAGCTTTCTAAACGAGCGTCGAAGTCTTCTTCACTTTCTCCAAAACGCATTACGTGGATGTCTTGTGGTTCGAAGTATAAGCCCACTTTTGATCCTACTTCTGCTTTACGAGTGGAGTGAATCATCCATTCGTTGCCATTTTCGTCATAGCAGATGATTTCGTAGTGAACTCCGCGGAATAATTGAGTGTCCACTTCAACTGTTAATTTTCCATTTTCGATGGATGTTAACGATAAGTCTTCTGGACGAATCACGATTTCAACTTTTTCGTTTGGACGCATTCCGGCATCGGCACACTCGAACTCTTTCCCAACGAATTCTACAAGGTAGTCTTCCTTCATCACCCCATCAACGATATTACTTTCACCGATAAAGTCCGCAACGAAACGGTTGATTGGCTCATCGTAAATATCTACTGGTGTTCCTGATTGAATGATTTCTCCTTTACTCATAACGAAGATTTCATCACTCATCGCTAACGCTTCTTCTTGGTCGTGTGTTACGAAGATAAATGTGATCCCTAGACGTTGTTGCAATTCACGAAGTTCATATTGCATGTCTGTACGAAGTTTTAAGTCTAACGCTGACAATGGTTCATCGAGCAGTAGTACTTCTGGTTCATTGACAAGAGCGCGGGCGATGGCCACACGTTGTTGTTGTCCACCAGACATTTGTGAAATTTCACGGTTTTCGTATCCTGATAATTGCACCATTTTTAAAGCATCTGCTACTTTTTCTTTAATGATGTTTTCTGGAGTTTTCTTTAAACGTAGTCCAAACGCGATATTTTCGAATACGTTCATATGTGGGAATAATGCGTAGTCTTGGAAAACAGTGTTCACTTTACGTTTGTTTGGTGGAAGGTTAGTAACGTCTGCCCCGTTTAAAGTCACTTTTCCGTTTGATACATCTGTAAATCCAGCAATGATACGCAAGATTGTTGTTTTACCGCATCCCGAAGGCCCTAGTAATGTATAGAATTTTCCTTTTTCGATTTCGAAGTTGATATTTTTTAAAACATGAGTGTCCTCATAAAATTTGTTCACATTCTCAAATGAGATAATTGTGTTGTTTGACATTGCTAGCACCTAACTTTCTTAATTATAAATATGAATCTGTCGCCACGACTAAAACTTTCGATGTTGTCTTAGCGGCGTTGCTAATTTGGTGTTTGGCTTTCGCCTCAAATAGAAGGACTCTCCCTTGGAAACTACTTCAACTTGTTTACCGACTTTGACCTGAATAGAACCTTCGAGCACATACCCAAATGTTTCCGCAAGTGACGGTTGGAACGTCTTGTACGCTCCCCCAACGGCAAACTCTAGAATTACGGGTTCCATCTCATGCTCGTTCGAGTCTGGATTGAGCCACGTGACCGTCGTTTGGTGCTTGGCGTCTTCCATCATCGTCATATCCTCTTCGCGGTAGATCGTGAGTGCCTCTTCTGGCCCCTCATCGAAAAAGTCCGCTGCAGGGCATCCCAACACTTCAAGAATATCAAAGAACGTGTCCATTGATGGTGAGCTCAAATCATTCTCTAATTGCGAGATATATCCCTTAGACAAATCTGTTCTCTCTGCTAACTCTTCTTGCGTTAAACCCTTTTGAATACGGAGAGCACGCAATTGATGACCGATTTCCATTGTCTTCTCCTTTTAAACTAATTGTTTACTAACACAAAGACCATTATACATTAAGTTTAGTAATAGTCAACCAAATCCACTCCAAAAATCGAACTTTTTTGAAAGCCTATTTTTTTAGCATGATGGTGCAGGTTTTGTGCTTATTTTTTCTCGTGAAAAAAAAAGCTGAAATTATCATATATGATAATTTGTACTGACCCCAAAAAGTTAGACAATTAATTTAAGCAAAGGATTTAGTTCTGTATTGCACAGGACTAAGTCCTTTTAATTTTACTTTGATTCGTTTGTTGTTGTAATAATCAATATAGTCGACGATTGCCTCCTCAAGTTCCTTTATAGACTTAAATGTCTGCTCATAGCCATAAAACATCTCTGATTTAAGAATGCCAAAGAACGATTCCATCATGCCATTGTCAGTACTATTACCCTTGCGGGACATAGATGGCTGAATGCCCTTATCTTCTAAAAAACTATGATAAAACTCATGCTGGTATTGCCATCCCTGATCACTGTGGAGAATAGTACTCTCGTATTGTTCTTCTCTAAAAGCTTGTTTTAACATATCTTTTAATTGGTCTAAATTTGGTGAAGACGAAAGGGAATAAGCTATAATTTCGCTGTTATAACCATCTAAAATTGGTGATAAATATAGTTTTTGGTTACTTGTTGGGATAGAAAATTCCGTAATGTCTGTATAGCACTTTTTCCATCGGTTTTGAAGCTTCAAATTGGCGTTGAATAATGTTTCCAACTCTCTTTCCAACAGTTCCATGATAAGAAGAGTACTTACGTTTTCTGCGAATACGAGCCCTTAGACCCTAACATTTTTCATCAGGCGTTGTACCTTTTTATGGTTTACGATGAAACCACGGTTTCTAAGTTCAAGAGTAATACGACGATAGCCATAATTTCCTTTATGCTCGTTATAAATAGTTTCTATTTCGTTTTTTACGGCCTGATTCTTATCTTCTAGGTTTAGCTGCTTTAAGTGATAGTAGTAAGTTGAACGAGCAAGTTTAATAATCTTTAGAAGAATATCTAAAGGAAACTCTGGCACTAACTCTCTGACAATCTGTGTCTTTCTTCTTTCTCTTTTTCCTCCTTCAAGCGGAGTTCTCTCAACTTTTTTAGAATGGCATTCTCCGCTCTTAAATACTCATTTTCAGCCTGAAGGCGTTCTAGTTCTGTCATCTCTTCTGGTTTTTTCTTTGGCTTACGTCCCATCTTAAGTAGTCTCCCTCTTGTTTTCTCAACAATAGTATACTTATTTTTCTTGTATTGTGCGAGCCAATTATAAAGCATCGCAGGACCTGGAAGACCGTATTCGAGAGAAACTCTTTCTATACTCAAACCTTTATGTAAGACTTTATCAATCATTTCTTGTTTTATTTCTGGAGGATAATAAATTTTCTTCCCTCTTTTTACTATCTCTAAACCATAACGATCAATCAATTTAATCATATAGACAAGATTTCTCGCATTTATACCGAACGTATCTGCAAGTCGTGCGTAGCTAACTCCTTGTTTTCTGAGTTCATAAATTTGAACTTTATCCTCATAAGTTAATTTCATAAAAAGCACCCCCAAAAAGTTAGATTTTCTGTCTAACTTTTGGGGTGCACTTCAAATTATCTTTTATGATAATTTTGCTTCGTTTAAAAAATCAAAATTAACTTATAAGTTAATTTTGAGTAAACAAAAACAGGATTCTGATTGAATCCTGTTTTGGTGTCTGCATCTATTTATTCGGAGTGGTTTATTGAGCTTTTGAGTACGAAGACTCACATCTTGGAGTTGAACTCAGAAAAGCAGAAACGACGTCCACTTCAACAAACATCCGCACGACTCGTTCCGAGTCCTTTGCGTTGTTTGTCTCCTGTGATTCGTTTCTGACCGCTTTTCTTCGTATCCTGATTTTAGTGAGATAGCATTTCCTGTGCAATTTCTAATCCGCTTAGTTTGGTTGGGTAGTATGTTGGCCAGTTATCCATTTCTTCGAAGAGTTTTTCTTGGCTTTCATTCCCCATAAAGATGTGGAAGTGCTCTGCTTTTACTGGAGCGATGTTGTGGTCGCTGAATTGAACGTATTTAGGAGCACCTTCTACTGGGTTTACGGCTTCGAATAAGAAGCGGACGCCGCGGTTTCCTTTTTTGTATGTTAGAATTTTGTATCCTACATATTTGTATTCCGCTTTAGCCGTAGTACCATCTTCTTTTTGGAATTCCATTGTAGTATCTGTGATGTTGATATTTTTAACATCTGTTTTATATCCTGTTGTGTAGTATGCTTTGTACTCGTCTTTTGTCATTTTTTTGCCGATTTTAGCTTTGTAATCGAAGACTGGATCAAGCGTCCCATCCACTAAGTAAGGATATACCGATTGCCATTCGCCAGCGTAATCAGAAAGTGTTCTGTCTTTTACAGCACTGTCTTCGAAGTATCCTTTTGAGACTGTCTTCTCATTTTCTGTGTGTTCTGGTTGAATGTCTTTTCCTGGTTGGTCTGTTGTTTTCTTCAAGGCTTCAAGGTTTTCGCGCATTACAGAGATGTAGTCTTCGCCTTTATCCATTTCCTCTTTTGTTAAAGATTCGATTGGATTTAATACGGCTAACTCCACTCCTGCTTCTTGTGCTAAGGTTTTCGCGATTTTTCAGAAGCATTTTCTTCGAAGTAAATAATCTTAATGTCGTTTTCTTTTACGTATTTTGTTAATTCTGCTAAACGTGCAGCACTTGGCTCAGCTTCTGGTGAAATTCCAGTAATTCCGACTTGGTTTAAGCCGTAGTCTAATGCTAAATAACGGAATGCCGTATGTTGTGTGACAAAGTTCTTTTGTTTAGCATCTTTAAATGCATTTTTGTAGTCATTATGCAACGCTGTTAATTTTTCGATATAGGCTTTTGCATTTTTCTCGAAAGCTTCTTTACGCTCAGGGAAAGCTTCCCCTAACTGTTTTGTAATGTTTTGAACCATTTGAATCGCGCGTTCTGGTGATAACCATAAATGCGGATCGTATTCATGACTGTGACCTTCGCCAGCGTGGTCATGGTCATGTTCTTCCTCTTCCCCACCAGGAAGAAGGACCATATCTTTTGTTGCGCTAATCGCTTTAACTTTACTATCAGATTCGATAGTCTTAAGAACTGCAGGAATCCATGTTTCCATATACTCGCTATCATAAACAAGCGCATCTGCTTCGCTCATTTTTGCGATTTCTTTTGCAGAAGGCTCGTAGTCGTGCGGCTCAGTTCCAGCACCGATGACAAGCGTTACGTCTCCTTCATCCCCTACAATATTTCTTGTGAAATCATAAATTGGAAAGAAGGTTGTTGAAATTTAGCTTCCCTGATTGTGTTTTGCTGTTTGAATTACTTGGCGCACATCCAACGGCAACCAGTAAAAACATCAATAATAATCCAATAAAGGTTGTTTTTTTCATGATATATTCTGTCTCCATTTCTCAAATCGTAATTCTTACGTTTTACATTGTAGCACCTCACCAGATTCATTGCAAGACTTTTCAGCACAAAAAAGCCTCTAAAAAATCTTTAGAGGCATAGGTATCTAAACTCGCTTGTTTTTGTATCACTGGTTCCATAGTTCTTTTCTAAGGTGAAATGGAACATAAAATTGAACAAAATCCAATCTAAAAATTTAAACTATTTTTCCGCTTGTATACGGAATCTTAATCCCTACTCCAACACGACATTCTAAATCAATGGATCAATCGCTTTTTTAGTACCGAAAAAACGATGGACTAAGAAATAAATTAGCAAGCAAACTGATTGAATCAAACTCCAAGCCATCATCATCAATACTAGATGTGAACTCCAAACAAAACTTTCTTTCCAGAAAACTGAATCCTGAATACTCGATAGCGAATCCGCCATCATAATATGACTGGCATTCATTTGATAGAAAACCACTAGAAGCACTAAAGAAGCGACAACAGTTGTGAATAGAGAATGCTTGCTGTTCACATTCAATAAGCCCATCAATGTCACACCAGCACCAGTCAATTCCAAAAACAACAGTTGAATTCCCTCTTGCGTAAACACATCTCCAAATCTTAGTGCATAAAATGCAACTACAGCACTCAATACAAAGGCCACCATCGACAAGCTATAATAAATCTTATTCAACATAAAATCCACCTACTCCCTTACTTAATAACGTTAAACTAAACGAAAACATCATTACTATTATAAATAATATTTTTTTCATGATAGTTCATCCTTTCTTTTTCCTGACTATCAATGCTGGAATCATTCATCTCCTCTCTAATATAGTTTTTCATCAATTGATATTCTTTCTAACTTGTTTTCTTTAAAAGACAATACTTCATCTTCTATTGTAATTCAAATGTAATTCAAATTGTAGAAAATCACATCAGATATGATAGTGAAAATAGAATCCAACAAAAATTGGACTACCTGTCTCCAGTTGAATACCAGAGGCGGTAGCCCTAGGGCGTTTTTATTAAATTCTCAATTTTTGAGGTCAGTTCCTTACTTCTCAACCTTTTCTTGCAATTTCCAACCAATCGCCCAACCAATGACAAGCACATAGTTTTCAATTGCTCCAATGAGATTGACAAAGGTCGCTCCCTCCAAATAAGCAAGAAGATGATTTGTACCAATGCCTATTCCACCTACCATTAGTGCTCCTAAAACGACTCTTAAATAAAACCAATCATACTTCACATTTACAGCAATCAAAATCATTAGGACGGCTAGATTCCAAAATCCGATTTCCCTTTGCCAACCGACTGCAACTCCGTATCCCGAGTGTGAACCCATCACCTCTGGAAAGAAAATTTGGAAAATCATTGCTCCTGTCATCGCAATGATTAATACGATAAACATCACTTTTAAAAATTTATTCATTCTTCTTCACCTCGCTGTTTGTTATTCTCATTCAAAACTCAAAACAAAAGAGCTCCCGGTTTCCCAGGAGCCCCGATTCACTATTTGCTTAAACCTTCAATGATTTTATCTAGGTTCCATTTCATCATGCTGTAGTAGCTGTCGCCATCTTTTCCTGCTTCTGCAATAGAGTCAGTGAAGATTGTTGAGAAGATTGGTTTGCCTGTTTCTTGAGAAACAGTCTTCATTGGACGATCATCCACACTACTTTCTACGAATAATGATGGAACTTTTGATTCACGTAATTGACGAACCAATTTTGTGATTTGTTCTGGAGTTCCTTCTTCTTCTGTGTTGATTTCCCAAATGTACGCTGATTTAATATCGTACGCTTTAGAGAAGTACTTGAAGCAGCCTTCACTTGTTACGATTAAACGTTTTTCTTCTGGAATTTTCGCGATACGTTGTTTAGCATCTTTATCTAACGCTTCAAGTTTTTCAACATATGCTGCTAAATTCTTTTCATATGTTTCTTTGTTCTTTGGATCTTTTGCGATTAATTGTTTCGCGATGTTCTTCGCATAAATAACACCGTTTTCGATGTTTAACCATGCGTGAGGGTCTTCTTTTCCAGCTTCGTTTTGGCCTTCTAAGTAAATCACTTCTACGCCATCACTCACTGCAAAGTAATCTTTATTCGCTTCTTTCTTCGCATTATTCACCATCTTTGTGAACCAAGCGTCCCCACCGTTTTCTAAGTTGATTCCATTATAGAAAATCAAGTCTGCTTTTTGTACCTTTTGAACATCTTCTGGTAATGGTTCATACTCGTGTGGGTCTTGTCCTACTGGAACAATACTATGTAAGTTCACTAAATCACCGGCGATATTTTTTTGTCATATCATAAATAATAGAGTTGGTTGTCACCACATTGATTTTTTTCAGTATTTGCCTTTGAACTATTATCTTTACTTGTATCTTTACTTGTAGCGCATCCTGCAATTCCTAATACAACAAGTGCTGCTACAAAGAGTTTCTTCATTCTATTCATGAGATTTCCTTCTTTCTCTTTGTTTTGGTGAAACGATAAAACTTACGACAAAAAGTGCTGCTGCTGTTAATACGATGGTTGATCCAATAGCGATGTTAAACGTATATCCAATAACCAATCCTAATACGGATGACAGTGAGCCAAATGTTGCGGCTAAAATGAGCATTGTTTTTCAGACGATTTGAATATAAATACGCTGTTGCTGCAGGGGTGATTAATAGTGCCACAATCATAACTGTCCCGACACTTTTGCATCGCGGTAATTGATACAAGCGCCAAGAGGAACATCAATAAGTAGTGGTAAAATTGTACGTTCATCCCTGTAGATTGAGCAAAGACTGGATCAAAGCTCGTTACTTGTAATTCTTTAAAAATACGCTAAAATAACGACGACTACAATCACGCTCACCACCAATGTAATGAGTAAATCAATATCTTGTACGGCTAAAATATTCCCGAATAAAATATGGAATAAGTCTGTTGAACTCTTCGCCACACTAATCAAAATAATTCCCAATGCCAAAAACGAACTAAAGGTAATCCCGATAGCAGTATCGCCTTTGATAGTACTATTTTGATTCACAAATGCAATAAGGAACGATGCTAATAACCCGAACACCAGGGCTCCAATAAAGAAGTTAATGCCTAAAATAAACGACAACGCTACACCCGGTAATACCGCGTGAGAGATAGCGTCCCCCATTAATGACATCCCTCTTAGAATGATGAAGCATCCTAAAATTCCGGCAACCGCACCAATCACGACTGCTGAAACAAGCGCATTTTGTAGGAAATGGAATTCCATTAACCCTTCAATGAAATTATGCATGCTCACCACCTCCTTGTGGAATATAAACACTTCCGCCGTATACATCATCTAAGTACTTCTTAATGAATACGTCTTCTGTTTTTCCAGAGGCTACAATCGCGTGTTTAACAAGAATCACCTGGTCAAAGTATTCTTTCACCTTCGATAAGTCATGGTTGACCATTAAAATAGTCTTCCCTTCCTCTTTCCATTTACGGAGAATTGTCATAATGACTTTCTCACTAAGCATATCAATCCCTACAAATGGTTCATCAAGGAAAATATATTGTGCTTCTTGAACCATGCAACGTGCTAATAGTACACGTTGGAATTGACCACCAGAAAGAGCGCCGATTTGGCGAGTTGCTAAATCAGTTAATCCAACTTCTTCAATGGCTGCATCGACTTTTTCCCAATCTTCTTTCGTCAAACGTTGCAATGGTTTCTTTTTAACAGTTCTTCCTAAAGCAACGCACTCACGAATGGTGATTGGAAATGTAAAGTCAATGTGGCTTTTTTGTTCGACATAGGCGATTTTCTGTAATACTTTTTTTGTGGGTTCTCCATCAATCAGAATTTCTCCTGATGATTGAATAAGTCCTAATATTGCTTTTAATAATGTTGATTTACCTGCACCATTGGGCCCAATAATCCCAGTAATGGTTGGTCCTTCAATGGTTGCATTACAATCTTTTAAAACATGTGGTTGCATCGCATACGATACTCCAACTTTTTTAATCGTAATCAATGAATTCATCCTTTCAAATTATGTAGATTCTACAATTGTTAGGTTACCCTAAAAAACGTCATTAGTCAAGTACTTTTTTAGGTTTCCCAAAAATTTTCAGAAAAAATTTTGAAAGCTAGATATTAACATATTTGTTAATTAACATAACTGTTAATTTTCACTCCTTTTGAAGACAAAAAAAGACGCCTTCCGTTACCCGCAAGACGCCTTGTCTATTTCTTTATTTTGTTAATAACGCTGCAGCTGCTTCATCACAAATAACAGTTACTTTGGGATGTTTTTGTAGGATACTTGCTGGAACTTCCTCTGTGATTGGTCCTTCCACTAATCCTTTAATCGCATGGATTTTCTTAGGTCCGAATGCAATTAATACGATTTCTTTAGCATCCATAATTGATTGTAATCCCATTGAATAAGCGTAGCGTGGTACATCTTCTTCTTTTTCGAAGAAGCGTTTGTTCGCTTCAATGGTTGACTCTGTTAAATGAACCTTATGTGTGCGTTGTGTAAACGGTGTTCCTGGTTCATTGAATCCGATATGTGCGTTACTTCCAATTCCTAATAATTGTAAGTCCACTGGATTTTCTTGAAGAATGCCTTCATAGCGTACAACTTCTGCATCGACATCTTCAGCCAATCCGTCTGGTAAATAGCTATGTTTAAATGGTTTTGCATTGAAAAGATGTTCATCCATGAAATAAGCGTAGCTATGTTCGTCCGTCGGTGCTAACCCCACATATTCATCTAAGTTCACTGAGATACGATCTGAGAAATCTAAATCGCTATTTCTTAGCAATTCATATAACCCAATTGGACTTGACCCTGTCGCTAGTCCAAATACTTTCGCTCCTTCACCGTGCGCGCGTTTAAAAATTTCAAAAGCTGCTAATGCGCCTTCTTCTTGTGTTTTTACAACAATAACTTCCATTAATAATACCTCCCTGAATCCCCTTTCAAAAAAGGGTTCTAAAAACATGAACAACTGCTCAACTCTATTCTAACAAAAATTCAGTAGTCTTTAAATAGCTAAATTCATTTTAGTTCGTAAAATCTTCGTCGTACATCACCCATTGTTCGTAATACTTCGCCTCGAATGTCTCTGAAGGGTGTGCCGCTTCTATTACGAGTGGAGATGCATTTTCAACGTTCACTTCTTCTAGTGGAACCCACACCATTCCCTTCGAATCGTTCTTCTCTTCGCTCGTCACGAAATCCTCTACCGTTTGCGCGCCCTTTTCTTCAACATCAATCGTAAACAAGACAAACTCATGATGCACGCGCGCGATTTCAGGAACGGTCACAAACACATCACGAATCGTATTTTGGTGAATGGCAGACACTTGGAATCCCGTCTCCTCTAGCATTTCTCTCTTCAACGTTTCTACCAAGCTCTCGCCTTCTTCTGGCGTTCCTCCTGGTAAATCAAATCTCCCGCGGTATGGTCCACGCGTCTTACGGATGCAAAGGATACGTCCCTCGCGAAAACAAACACCATACACGCCAAAATGTTTCATTTCTTTCATTGTCTTCCTCCACTCACGAAAATAGAGGTGGCACGCCACCTCTATTTCTTTTTCTGAAGCCGTTAATGTGACTTCCTTTGTTGGGATTCTACGCCATGTTTTACGGCCAATCGGATGATCCAGTAGAACAAATATAGAGCAACTCCCATCAGTGCAAACGTCCCAAGAAACATTGGTAATACTAAGTCCATAAAGACCACCTCCAATGAAATTGAAAACTATTAACCGACTATTGTTACCTTCATTATAGCACTCTTAATCCTAAATTCAATAGAGTCTCAGCTTGAAAGAACAAAAAAGACTATCCCATAAAAAGATAGTCTAACAATTATGATTTCGACATAAATCTAGAAAAGAACTTCCCGTACCATTGCTTATTGGTAATATTAAAGTACTCTCTGTATTCTTTTCGATACTTGAAAAAGTAAAAAGCTTTTATAAAAATTTTTTTAAGTGCTATTCTTTTCTGAGAAAAATATAAGAGTTATGAAAAGTAAGAACATCCAACCAGATAAAAAAACTCATCAATCCTGGATTTTTCTTTACTAAATTCTCCAAAATTAAAAAGTCCAACGATTTAGAATAGATAATCCTAATAATATTCCACCATATCTTTTTACAAAATTAATGATAGGAGTTCCCCAATCTTTACTCTCAACCTCATTTTCATTATATATAGATTTTTTTAACTGGTTCATCTCGTCCAGAATAAATATCTTAAACAAGTAAACACTAATTAATAATTGAACCACAAATGCAAGCACACCAAAAGCTCCTATAGTTAGTCCAATCGTAAATGGCAAACTTGCAATCAACATAACTATCGCAGATAGTACCACGAAAATATTTCCGTATAACAGTTGATAGGCATAATTAATTTTTGGAAAAATATCCAATATTATTATGGCTGAAAGCAAGATCCCTAAAGCAAGAATTAATGGACGTAAATAAAGTCCAATTTCTCCTATTAAAGTTCCCGTACTTTCTGAAATAACTTGAACTCCTTTGGTGGACTCTCTCATATTATCTGGCAAATAGATTCCGATACCATACATAATAAAGCTAAAGGCTAATGCAATTAATCCTGACACTCTTGTCCAGAAACTCATCGAAGAAGAAATTCCAATTTGTGCACCATCTCTTGTCAAAATTTCTTTTTTACAATTTTTCTTCGATTGTTCAAAAACTTGCACCAAAGAGTTTGTTTTTTTCTCCTGCATCACTCATTTTCTCCACTAATCATTTTTGTTTTTGACATAAATCTTGCACGAAACTTTCCGTACCACTGCTCATTGGTAATATTAAAATCCTCTCTGTATTCTTGTCGATATTTGAAAAAGTAAAAACCTCTAATAAAATTCTTGAATACTAATCCACCTACGAAAAAGAATAAGCAAATCGTACCAATAAATACAAACCCGAGTAAGAAATTACCTAAATCTGTATTGGCTGAAAAGTTCTCTCCAAACTTAAACGTCCAACGATTTAAAATTGCTAACCCTAAAAGAATACCTCCATACTTTTTTAAAAGCTTCGATATGGTAGATTCCCAATCTTTAATTTCTACTTCTTTATTATGATATAGTTCATTCTTTAATAGGATTACTTGATCTAAAAATAATTTTTTGAATAAAAACACACAAAAGAAAAGTTGAATACCAAACGCAATCCAACCAAAGGCGTCAATAGTCAATCCTACAGAAAATGGTAACGAACCAATAAAACATAGGCAGAAAAAAGCAATTAATATTAAAGTTGCATACAGCAATTGAAAGGCATAATTCATTTTTGGAATCAAATTAAGGATAATTAATGCTGAAAATAGGATTATCGTAGCCAATACTAGATAACGCAACAAATAACCTACGTCGCCAACTACTACACTAGAAACCGACTGTTGATTCTGAACCGACTGTCTAATACCGTCTGGCCACGAAACGCCAAGCATATAAAATAGTGCACTAAACATTAATCCAACTAATCCAAGCGCTCTTTTCCAAAAATTCATCGAAACAGACACTCCCATTTGAGCGCCGTCTTCGGTTGCAAACCTTCTTGGAACAATCCTTTTCGATTGCTCAAAACTTGCTCCAAAGAGTTTATTTTTCACTTGCATCATAAATCCCCGTTTCTAATCCTTCTCTTTCTTGTTTGAGCGATTCCCATCATCTACTCAAACTTCTCATAGTTTAAGATATCAGTTTTTGTTAAAATGTCAACGTTTTTCCGCTATACATACCCTGCTTTTTCAAACAAAAAAGCCATCCCTACCAGTTGCCTGATAGGAATAGCTTTCAGTTTTCAGAAGATAGTACTATTCACTGCATATTACATTTTTAATTTTTTAACTTCTAATTTACTTTCCCATTCTTTATATACTTCCATGAACCGTTCCTCTTCTTCATCCTTAAAGCCTTCAAAAACCACCTTATCAATATTTTCGTGGTTAAAAAAGATGGCATCTTCGGGATTGATTCCCTCTGGATAAACAACTCCAACATAATCGCTATAGACTGGCTCATTATCCGATTCAAACACAGGACCACGACCAACTACCATTAATTTACTTGTTGCTCCCTCTAAATATAGAATACTTCCTAAAGGTAATAATTCTTTTGACATATTCATTCTCCTCCACTAATCATTTTTCTTTTGACATAAATCTTGCACGAAACTTTCCATACCATTGTTCATTGGTAATATTAAAGTATCTTCTATACTCATTACTATATTTATAGAGGTAGAATGCTTTTGTTGAATACTGAATCCATTTTCCAAACATCAATGTTAGTAAGAGCATAGAACCTAAGAAGAAACAGCCCAGTAATAAATGTATAAACTCTGGGTTTCCATTTACATTTTCACCGATTTTAAGAGTCCAACGATTTAAAATTGCTAGAAACAACAAAATTCCACCATATTTCTTAATAAAACCCATCAATCGAACATCCCAATCAGATAGTCTCTCCTCCCCATTATCAAGTAGATATGCTTTAAAATTCTTTGTTTCATCTATAACGTACTTTTTAATAAAGAAACAGCAAAAAAACAAGCTGAACATAAAAAGCGGTCATTCCAAATGCATCGATAGCAAGTCCAATTGCAATTGGTAATAAAACAGTTAAAGTTACTAATTGAAGAACAAGTAAATAGAAAATACCATACAATAGCTGATAAGCATAATTACCCTTTGGTACAAGATTTAAAACCGTTAAAGCAATTAAAGTAAAGAATAAAACTAATATTACCGGACGAAGATAGAGTCCTATTTCACCCATGAGTGCTGCAGATTGTTGCGAAATTATTTGCACATTTGCTGTAGATTGACGAAATTGATCCGGCATTCCAACTCCGATACCATACACTACAATCATCATTAACAATCCTACTAAACCTATCAATCTTCTCCAAAAACTCATCGAAGAAAGAACACCCATCTGAGCTCCTTCTTCAGTCAATATACTCTTATCAATAATTTTCTTTGATTGCTCAAAACTTGCTCCAAAGAGTTTGTTTTTTGTTTGCATCATCAATCCCCTTTTCTAATCCTTCTCTTTCTTGTTTGAGTTATTCCCATCATCTACTCAAACTTCTCATAGTTCTTAAGATATCAGTTTTTGTTAAAATGTCAACGTTTTTCCATAGTCCTCACCCTGCTTTTCCCAACAAAAAAGCCATTCCTACCAGTTGCCTGATAGGAATAGCTTTCAGTTTCAGAAGATAATGCAAATCACAGCATATTACATTTTTAATTTCTTAACTTTTAATTTACTTTCCCATTCTTTATAGACTTCCATGAAGCGTTCTTCTTCTTCATCCTTAAACCCTTCAAAAACTACCTTATCAATATTTTCGTGGTTAAAAAAGATTGCATCCTCTGGATTGATTCCCTCTGGATAAACAACTCCAACATAATCGCTATAAACTGGCTCATTATCCGATTCAAACACAGGACCACGACCAACTACCATTAATTTACTTGTTGCTCCTTCCAAATACAAGATACTTCCTAAAGGTAATAATTCTTTTGACATATTCATTCTCCTCTACTATTCATTTTTGTTTTGACATAAATCTTGCACGAAACTTTCCGTACCACTGCTCGTTAGTAATATTAAAGTACTCTCTGTATTCTTTTTGATACTTAAAGAAGTAGAAAGTTTTTACAGAAATAGCAATTAATATTCCAAGAGAATAAAGTAGTATAGCTGCAAAAAAAAGAAATAAACATCCTGACAAAATAAATAAAAACTGTGGGTTATCTTTAATATTCTCACCAAATTTAAATGTCCAGCGATTTAAAATTGATAGCCCTATAAGGATTCCCCCGTATTTTCTTATAAATCTTGAAAATCTAATTATCCATTCATCACCTTGTACTTTTTTGCTATCGTATAAGCAATCTTTTAAATAAACAATCTTACTTATAACAAACTTATTAAATAAAGAAACACATAAAACTAGTTGTAAAACGAACACTATCCATCCAAATGCACCGATTGTAATACCAATTAGGAAAGGTAATGTCGAAACAACTGTCAACATCAACATAACCCATAAAATAACAGTTCCATATAGTAATTGATGGGCGAAGTTTATTTTCGGCAAAACATTAAGAATCGTTAACACTACAAATGCAATAAGTAAGATTATCACCACCGAACGGACATAATATCCTAACTCTCCGATTAAAGATCCTGTCTCACCGGAAATTACTCTTACATTTTCAGTTGTCTTTCTGAACTCATCAGGCATATATACTCCAACTCCATAAATCACGATAGAAAATACTGCCATTACTAATCCCGATAATCTTTTCCAAAAACTCATTGAAGAAAGAACACCCATCTGTGCTCCTTCTTCAGTCAATATACTCTTGTCAATAATTTTCTTAGATTCATTGAAATTTGCATCAAACAAATTTTTATGCATATTACATCTCCTAACTTCATGTAAAAACAAAATAGAGATATAACTATAATATCTCTTTCTAACCAAAAATTTTTAGTTCCTTATTAATTAGGGACTCTCTTCTAGTTAGATTCTAAAACATTGTCATAAATATCATCTAGTCCATCTTGAATAACTCTATAAAACCACTCTTTTTCACTTGGTTTAATCCACTCTGCAAGCATATTTATCGTTCCAAAGGTAAAACCAAGAAATGTTCCTAGTATCCCTCCTGGTGAAAGAGCAATGGCTCCTTCAATCGGTCCCGCGTTCTTAAGCAGAGAAAGCGATGCATGAATGAGAGACTTCCCTTCACTCTTGTATGCTCGGCTATTTTTATTATTATACTCTGTAATAGTAGTTATGCTGGCATCAACTCCCATAGAAATCCACCCGGAAATTTTAGCAACTTTCCCTAAAAACTTTAACTTTGAATACCATTTCGAATTTTTAATTGCTGTTCCGATTCTTTCAAAAGTAGTTTTTATTGGTTCGGTAATAGTTCCAATAAATTCACTAATTTGCTTAACCTTAACATTCATAATCTTAAGATTTGATATTTTGTTTATCACCGTATGCTGTAAAGTATTCAGAACATTATTGAAACTGCCCTGTTTCCATTTTGACCCTAATTTATTATACCATTCCCATTTATTTTCTCTTGCTGTTTTTTTCATGAATCTCCAAATTGAATTGAAATCCTCATTGACCTTTTTTCCTGCATTTCCATATTTGAGAAACATATTCTTCGTATAATCTTTTGTAACAGCATTACCAACATTCTTAGTGACATTGAATGCTGTTTTTAACAACGGATGAATTTCCGCTAGTTTATTTTCTATGAAATCTGGATTCATAAAAAAATCCATAGTATTTGTTAATATTTTTCTTCTTGCCCACTCTGTACTTAATTTACTCGCCCAAGGCATTAATGTAATTTCAGAAGCCGAAATCATTCTATTATTTGAATCCCATACATTTTTTGTATGTTGTAAACCTTGATTAATATTATCCATCAAAAAATCAATATGTGAGAAGATTTGTACCGAATAGCTATTAAATTCAATAAGCTTTGCTAATTTTCTTTCTAAAGTATGTTTTAAGTTTTTATAATTACTTTTACTAAAGCCCCAACTTAGAATATTCAAAACATTGGGGTTTGTTTTGGCTCTTTCTTGATCGATTAATCTCTCATAGTCTAGAACCATAGTATTAGCACTCATAATTTGCCTGTTTAGTTCATCTTCACTTAAATCAATCGTGTCTACACGGCTTCGATACTCTTCAGGCAACTTTGAACAGCTCTCTTTAAGTGCCTCGTCCAACAATACACATCCTTGAAGTAATGGAATCAGCACACGTTGAGTATAGTTCCTAGCAGCTGAATACGCATTCCCCTGTAGATTAGTTGTATTAATAAACCGATAAAGAGCTTTTTGTATATTTTCGTATGAATGGATTCTATTTGAAAATACATCGCTAACACTATGTGCCTGATTATCTGAACTCCCTAAGTTCATTTCAATTCCCATTAAAACTCTCTCCCTTCTCTGTCTCTCTGTTTCTTTTTAATATCATTAATTTGTTCTTCCAATAAGATGTTTTTCTTACGTAAGGCAATATATTCACTCTCAAACTCTTTTTTTATCTTATTATCTTCTTGGATTTGCAAATGATAAATTTCTTGAAATGTAGAAGCATCTGAAGAATTGTGAAAGACTTCTAGAATTGATTCTAACAATTTTTTTGATTTTTTTGAAATTTGCTCGTATTCATTTAAAGCATTACGATTGTCGCGTATTTTATTTTCAACAGAAATCTTTTCCTTTTGCAATCTGTTTACGTTAGTAATTAATTGGTCCATTTAATGTAAATCCCTCATTATTCTCAAGTTGAAGATTATCAATTTGATTTTCCAATTGTACGTCTTTTTCATGAAACGATTGAGAAGTCATCAAAAGATTATTGGACATAGTCTTCATCGCTTGGCTAACAGCTTTGGAAATATCCAAAGATTTCTCAATTAATTCCTTAGCTTTCTCGTTTCCACTAATCTTAGATTGCGTATCTTTTGTAACCGAATTGCTATTATCCAATTCCGAAATAGCACTAGAAAGCATTGAAGATTGTTCGGTTGCTACTAAAAGATCATTCTTGATTTCTACCATATAATATTCCCTCTCTGTACCTCCAAAAAATGATTAACACTGTTAAACACATTGGAAACTTGTTAATTCTAAATCCTTTTAAAAATATATAATTGAAGATAATTACAGCTATTTCGAGAATACCTATTTTTGATTGAAAAGTCAATCTAACTCCCTGTATTCTTCATGTTTTTTTCAAAGAAAAAAGCTATCCCTACCAGCCACCTGATAGGAATAGCCTTTTAACTTTTATTTCCAAAAATCATCGTAGATTGTAATTGGTAAGTGACGTTTATGTTCTGTCTTTTGATACCAATTTTCAATCGTCTCCGCTGCTTTTTCGTTGATGTCTTTTCCTTCGAGATAATCATCAATCTCTTCGTAAGTAACGCCTAATGCTACTTCGTCTGGAAGCGATGGGCGATCGTCTTCAAGGTCTGCCGTTGGAACTTTCAAGTATAGATGTTCTGGAGCGCCTAGTGCTTGTAACATCGCACGGCCTTGACGTTTATTGAGACGCCATAATGGAGTGATATCCGCAGCCCCATCTCCAAATTTCGTATAGAAACCGGTCACCGATTCAGCCGCATGGTCTCGTCCCTGATTACCGCACAACCCTGTTTGGCTCTGCAATCGCATATTGAACGACCATTCGTTCACGCGCCTTGATATTTCCTTTATTGAAGTCTGAAATTTCCATTCCTAAGGCTTCAATACTGCGTTCAGACGCATCTACCGCATCCTTCACGTTTACTCGCAGCACGTCCGTTGCCTTCATAAAGGCAATCGCATCCATGGCATCTTGTTCGTCTGCTTGCACGCCATAAGGAAGGCGTACGGCATAGAAACGATACACTTTTTGGTCTTGTTCTTCGTTTAATTCATCAATCGCCATTTGTGCCAATTTCCCGGCAAGCGTTGAGTCTTGTCCGCCGCTAATCCCTAGGACATACCCATTCAAGAAGGGATGCTTCACAAGATACGCTTTTAGGAAATCGACGGTTTTACGAATCTCTTCTTCTGGATTGATGGTTGGTTTGACACTAAGCGTTTCCTTGATAATTTTTTTGTTGTAATGGTCTCATAATGTTCCCCTTTACTTTGCGTTTTTCTAGCCAACTGTTCTGCTTTTTTAAGACGCACTTCTTCTCTGATTTCCGCAATACTTGCCAATTTTTGGTCGTATGTCTTTTGAGAGAGGTCGACTGGATATTGCTCTGGGTTCAAGATACGTTTGTATTCATCCCATAGCGCTTCGATTTGCTCATCTTTATACGCCTTAATGTCTTGAAGTTTTGGTAATTCATACACTAATTTTCCGTTATCGAAAAATTGGTTGTAAAATTGGACGTGCTGTGAAGTCTGTCACTGTTTTATTGATATAAGTGTAGACTGGATGGAACATAAAGAGTTCGTCTAATTGGTCTGGACGTTCATCCCATAATGCGATATAGTCCCCTTCAGACTTGCCATCTGAGTTACGCGTAATACGCCATACTTGTTTCTTACCCGGTGTAGATACTTTTTCTGCATTATTTGAAATCTTCATTGTATCCACCATTACACCGTTTTCGTCTTCGATACTTACAAGTTTGTACACACAGCCAAGCGCTGGTTGGTCGTACGCTGTAATTAAACGAGTTCCGATTCCCCAAACGTCGATTTTAGCACCTTGCATCTTCAAGTTGAGGATTGTTTTTTCATCAAGGTCACTTGACGCATAAATTTTCGCTTTTGTAAATCCTGCTTCGTCTAATTGTTGACGAACTTTTTTCGACATATACGCCATGTCACCACTGTCGATACGAACACCTAAGAAATTAATCTTATCGCCGAATTCTTTGGCTACACGGATGGCATTTGGAACACCTGATTTCAAGATATCATACGTATCTACTAAGAATACGCAGTCACGGTGACTCTCAGCATACGCTTTAAATGCTTTGTAGTCATCACGGTACGCTTGTACTAATGCGTGGGCATGTGTTCCAGACACTGGAATACCAAACATCTTGCCGGCACGAACGTTACTTGTCGCATCACATCCACCGATATATGCTGCACGAGTTCCCCAAATGGCCGCATCTAATTCTTGCGCACGACGAGTACCAAACTCTAGCACTGGATCATTTCCAGAAACCATACGCACACGGCTCGCTTTTGTGGCAATAAGTGTTTGGAAGTTTACGATATTTAATAAAGCTGTTTCAATTAATTGGCATTCCGCAAGCGTTCCTTCTACTTGCACCAGTGGTTCGTTCGCGAAAACGAGTTCCCCTTCTACTGCAGAGCGGATGCTTCCTTTAAATTCGAAGTTTTCTAAGTATGTTAAGAATTCTTCTGGATACTGTCCGAGGTCACGTAAATAGTCAATATCTGTTTTTGAGAAACGTAATTGTTCAATGTAACGAACGATGCGTTCTAGTCCGGCGAAAATCGCATATCCATTTTCAAATGGTAATTTTCTGAAATACGCTTCGAAAATGGCTTTTTTCTCATAAACGCCTGTTTCCCAATACGTTTTCATCATGTTAATTTGGTATAGGTCTGTATGTAGCGTTAAGCTATCATCCTTGTAAATTGAGCTCATCTGTCAATACCCCTTTTTTATTGTAGTTACCTCTTTATTTTACAACAGTTCCGGATTAATGTACACGGTTGGCTACTTGAGGGTTGTCAAAAACGCAAAAAAGGACAAGCCTTTTCAGCTTGCCCTATAAACGATTCGTATTAAACGTCTAAGAAACCTTCATGCGGAGTCATATTAAAGTATTCCGCAATTTCTTGTAATTGCACATCTGTAATTTCTTGTAGGATTTTTCCACCTTGAGCCCCTACTTGAGAGTAAATCATCGCAGCTTTCTCAATCACTTCGATTAAACCATATGTTTCATCCAAAGTATCGCCTGATGCAAACAATCCATGATGTGGCCAAATCACAGCTCGAAACTCGGCCATTTTCGAAGCGGTTGCTTCTCCAATTGCGTTTGTTCCAGGTGTCATATAAGGAATCACGCCAATGCCTTCTGGGAAGACAACGATGGATTCGGCTTGCATTTTCCAAAGGAGTCTTGATAAATGGCGTTCATCTAAAGGTTGTGTAAAGCTTAATGCGATTAAGTTTGTTGGGTGGCAATGGAAGACCACTTTATGATTTGGATTCACTTTGAGTCGTTCGATGTGGCTCATTATGACTCGCGAATTCTGAGGTTGGTTTTCCGCCATCTTCAAATCCCCATAGTAATTCTGCTTTTTGTCCGTCTCACTGAAATACGAACCAAACCCTAAATCAAGAAGCGGTTGGTTGGTAACATTTCTGAAGTAACGGCCAGTCCCTGTTACTAAGTAATAGTAGCCCGCAAGTGTTGAAGCATCGAATCCTAAGTCGAGGACACGTTTCACTTCTTTCACATCTTCATACGCTTCTACTTCACTAGCTTCTAAGCGCACGGATACATTCCCGCCGTTGCGTTCGTCCCAGTAACGTAAGTACGATTCTTTTGTAAGTTCACATAATTTTTACCGCTGGTGATTCAATAAATTTTGTCATTTCTCAGTTCTCCTTAATTTTCTTTGTGATAACACTTGTTCTTTTGGTTGCTTTTGACCTCATTATACCATGCAAGTCCGACTGGAACACCATTTATTTCATCTATTTTAGACTAGAATAAAAAGTCGGTAACGCTATATAAGCATCACCGACCTTTTAATCTATTTATTTAAATTTCACTTTATTTGCATTATTTGCTGGCCTCATATTGATTTGTAATAAGTTAGCTAAATTCGTATCATCCATAGTTGCATTGCCTTGGTCATCTACCTTAATAGCCAGATAATGTGTAGTATCTGGTAAATAATCCATCCCTCTTAAACTTACATAATTATCTGCTTTGAAATCCAGCGCTGCTAATTGTAAAACAAAACGAACATTTAATCCTTTCGCATAATTTTCTTGAATTAATCGATTGTGTTCATTCCTCAAGCCCTCAAAAAATTCTTCTTTGTCAGTACGATAAGTTGCTCTCATATAATATTGATTGGCATCTATAGAAGGAGCAGTAAATTTCAGATATACCGTATCCCCTTCCACTTTATAATCCTCTAAATTATAAGCTCCTGCTTTACCAAGTGCATTAGTGTTCACTTTAAAGAACATAGGCGCATACACTTTCAATGGATATTTCTCCCCTTGATATTCGAATACTTCATCGTTAGAAAATGGAGGTTGTAGTTTAGATAACATATCCACCATATATCCATTCCAGAAATTATCAAAAAACTCTTCCTGATTAGAAGCACCTGCTGCCTTAACAACTTTATCAAAATTGCGTTGATCTACAAAAACTGCATCGACTAGACTTAAAGCGGTTAACACTTTTTTATCTGTAATAGTCTTTTTCTTTTCTTCTAGAGATTCTGCAGCTTTTTTAAGTTCTGACAAATTTAGTGTCGATTTTTCCTTCGTTCTTGTTTCTACATATACTTTTTCATAGGTTGCTGGGTCTACTGTTGCGTTCCAATCAAAACTTGCGGCTGGACCTGTGACGTCGGTCTTATGATAAGCCGCTACTTGCGTTGTTTCCTTCGCTGATTCTGATGTTGATGTAGTCTGAGAGCATCCCGCTACCACTAGTGATAGGATGGCCACACTCCCTGCTAAAAATCGTTTCATTTCTTTCTTCATAACGACTCCTCTCATATATACTAGTGATTTACCTTATTCAAACTTTGCTTTATTGGCTTCATTTGCGGATTTCATATCAATTTGAAGAAGGTTCGCTAAGTTTGTATCATCAATCGTTGCATTTCCATTGTCGTCCACTTTAATCGCGAGGATATGTTGGTTACGATCCAAATAGTCCATTCCTTCTAAGTTGACATAGCCATCTCCTCTAAATCCAACGGCAGCTAAGCGGTAAATATATTTATACAAGAGCGCTTTTGTAAAGTCTGTTTGTGCCACTTTTTGTGCTTCTGCAACCAGTCCATCGAAGAAAGCTTGATTATTTCTTTGATAGCTTGCTTGTACTTCATATTGGTATAAGTCAACACGTGGTGCTCTTAATTTCAAATACACGGTATCGCCATCCACTTTATAATTTTCAAGCGTATACGCTGCTGCTTTCCCTAAGGCATTCGTATTTACCTTTAAGAACATTGGAGCGTAAACTTTAACTGGATACTTCACTCCTTGATACTCCACTTCCCCGTCATTTGTAAATGTTGGGCGTGCTTCCTTCAAGAAATTCACTATGTAACCATTCCAAATACGTGTAAAGAATTCCTCTTGACTTGAAGTCCCTGTTGCTTTTAGAAGTACGTCAAAGTTTTCTTGATTTACAAATACTGCATCCACAAGTTTTAAAGCTTCTAGAACTTTCTTATCAGTAATGCTCTTCTTCTTTTCATTCAAGGTCTCTACTGCTTTTTTAACACCATCCAATTTGTGGGTAATTGTTTTACCACTATTCGATTCAACTAAAGTTTGTTCGTATTTTGTCAGTGGTGCAACCTTTGCATTCCAATTAAATGATGCTGCTGGACTTTTAGCATCTGTTTTTGTATTAGAAGCTACCTGTGTTGTTACTTCACTTGTTTCTCCTGCAGTTTCCTTTGTTGAATCTGATGTTGATTTAGACTGAGAACATCCCGCTACCACTAGTGATAGAACGGCCACACTCCCTGCTAAAAATCGTTTTGCATTTTTATTCATAAAAGACTCCTCTCAACTCTTATCGAGATTTTTTCACGATTACTTACAATCATTATATCATAATCATTTGAACCTCAAAAAAATTTTCTTAATTCCCAATGATAACAAGGAAATAAGCGCATAAAAAAGCACCCTCACCATCGTGAGAGTGCTCGCTTCATTCATTATTGTAATTTTTCTAAGTCGGCTTGTAAGGCTGCTACTTTTTCTTTTGCAGCTTCTTCATTATCCGCTTTTGCACCGATGTAGAACTTGATTTTTGGTTCTGTACCACTTGGGCGAACTGCAATCCAGGATCCGTCTTCTAAAATATATTTCAATACGTTAGAGGTTGGAAGTCCGATTTCAGAAACAACACCGTTAGCATCTTTTTGCTCGTTCACGGCAAAGTCTTGAGCTAATACTACTTTCAATCCTCCAAAGCTTGTTGGAACTGAAGAACGTAAGCCATCTAATAAGGTCTTAATCTTTTGTGGACCTTCTAAACCAGCTACTGTAACAGAAATTGTTTTCTCTAAGAAGTAACCATGTTTTGCGTATAACGCTTGAAGGCCATTGTATAAAGTCTTACCTTCGTTCTTGAAGCGTGCTGCTACTTCTGTTAGTAATAACACTGCTTGAACGGCATCTTTGTCACGGACGAATGATTTCACAAGGTAACCATAACTTTCTTCGAATCCGAACATGAATGTATGGTCTCCTGTTTCTTCGTCGTGTTGAATTTGTTCTGCAATGAATTTGAATCCTGTTAACACATTCATCATTTCAGCGCCATAGCTCTTAGCTACTGCTGTTGGAAGTTCGCTACTTTACGATTGATTTTACAACAAGCGCGTTACTTGGGAGTGTTCCTGCTTGTTGGTGAGCATATAATAAGTAATCGACTAAAATTGCAGCAATTTGGTTTCCTGTGATGACTTGGTAGCTTCCATCTGGCAAGCGTACGGCTGCACCCATACGGTCCGCATCTGGGTCAGTGGCTAACAATACATCAGCGCCTACTTTTTTCCCTAGTTCTACCGCATATTCAAATGCGCCTGCTTCTTCAGGGTTTGGTGATTTAACTGTTGAGAAATCTCCATCTGGCATTGCTTGTTCTTGAACCACATGCAAGCCTTTGAAGTTTGCTTGTTCTAATGCTTTTTCAACTAGCATTAAACCAGTACCATGTAATGGTGTATAAACGACTGATAATCCTTCCACATCGCTAAGAAGTTTTGGATTTACAGAGACTGTTTTGATTTCTTTCAAGTACGCATCATCGACGTCTTTTCCGATAATCGTTACAAGACCTGATGCTTCTAATGCTTCATCATCTAACACTTCGATTTCAAGTGGATTGGCCACTTGGCGCACATATGCCGTTAATGCATCTGCATCTTTAGGAGGCATTTGACCGCCGTCTTCACCATATACTTTATATCCGTTGTAAAGCTGCTGGGTTATGACTAGCTGTAATCATAATTCCGGCAAATGTATGCAAGTGACGTACTGCAAATGATAATTCTGGAGTTGGACGTAAGCTTTCAAATACATACGAAGCAATCCCATGAGTTGCTAAAGTACGTGCAGACTCCATTGCGAATTCTGGTGAAAAATGACGTGAATCGTAAGCAATTGCTACTCCACGTTTTTTTCGCTTCTTCCCCATAACTTTCAATTAAGCGTGATAATCCTTCTGTTGCCTGGCGCACTGTATAAGTGTTCATGCGATTAATCCCAGGACCAACAATTCCACGCATTCCCGCAGTACCAAACTCTAATGGTGTATAGAAGGCTTCCTCTTTTTGTGTGTCATCCATTGATTGTAATTGCACTTTTAATCCTTCTTCAAGTGCCTCAAAAGATTCCCATAATTTTGCTGTTTCTTTCCAACTCATTTGCATCTGTCTCCTTCTACTGAGTAATCATATCTTACCTTATTTTATTATCACTGATTTTCCGAATAGTTTCAACTTCTTTGTGAACTAAAAATCAAGATTTTGAACTTCGAAGCCGTATTCCTGAATATGTGTTTTTAGCATATGCAAGAATCGCCCTGCTTCTTTGGATAATTTTCGTTGATCATGCTGCAAGATTCCAAGTTCCATTGTATCTTCTACGTCCAGCGGCACTGCAACAATCTTATCATCATTTAGCTTACTACTAATAATTCCCGAACTAATCGTGTATCCATTTAAACCGACCATTAAGTTAAAGATGGTCGCACGGTCACTTACCTTAATGCTCTTCTTATGCTCCATCGTGCTGAGAATTTCCTCTGAGAAGTAGAATGAGTTTTCTTCCCCTTGTTCATATGACAAATAAGGATAATCTTCTAATTCTTCTAGAGTAATGCTTTTCTTTTCCGCTAATGGATTTTGCGTACTTAAGAACACGTGCGGTTGTGCCGTGAAGAGTGGCGTGAAGACTAAGTTCTTTTCTTTGAATAATTTTTCCATAACTTTACGGTTGAAATCATTCAAATACAAGACTCCAATCTCACTCTTATAGTTCGTGATGTCTTCTAAAATGTTTTGAGTCTCCGTTTCACGAAGCGTGAATTGATATTCGTCTCCTGCTTCCTTTTGAATAAAATCAACAAAGGCATGCACCACGAACGCATAGTGTTGCGCAGATACGGAGAATGTCCGTTTTCGTTTCGTTTGTCGTTTATATTTTTCTTCCATCAAATTGACTTGGTCAAGGACTTGGCGAGCATAGACTAAAAACTCACGCCCTTCTCCCGTCAATGTAATTCCAGTATTCCCCCGTTGAAAGAGGGTAATATCCATTTCTAATTCCAACTCACGAATGGCCTTTGATAAACTTGGTTGGCTGACATATAAGTCTTTTGCGGCTTCATTCATGGAGCCTTTTTCAACGATCTTCTCAAAATAAATTAATTGTTGAATTCTCATCCGACCACTCCCTTCTATTACGCTTATTGTACCATCTTCTAGCGAAAATAAAAATAAACTCCTCCATGCAAATGCATGAAGGAGTCGATAGGAATTACATTGATTACTCTTGGAATTTGAATACTACTGAAGAATCGTATAATTTTAATACATTTTCAAATAAAATTTTGCTTGCAATCGCTGCTGCAATTGGAACAACGAACCATACAATAGCTGCTAAGGCAACATTCAATCCAGCATCGATAGAAGCTAACGGTCCTACCAATCCTACGATACCGAACCCTGCAGATTGTGGAGTACCACTTACTGAGAATAGCGCTACTGGAATCGCTGAAAGAATCGCTGTTGATAAACATGGAATCAAGATTACTGGATATTTGAATAAGTTAGGCATCATTAATTTCATTGCCCCTAGAGCGATGGCTAATGTTACCCCTGAGTTATTGACCTTCCATGAGTGTACTACTAATGCTACGGCTGTTGCGGCAACCCCCATAGCAGCCGCCCCGGCAGACACACCGTTTAGTTGAATCGCTAAACCAATCGCTACTGTTGAGATTGGTGAAATGATTAATGTTGCAAATGAGCAGCAGATTAAGATAGACATCAAGATTGGTTGTAATGTTGTGAACTCGTTAATCACTTGACCAATAGCTGCTGTAATCATTTTAACGTAAGGTAAGAGTAATAATCCGATAAACGCAGATCCAACCCCAACGACGATTGGCATTGCAACTACGGCTGTTGAACCGAATTTATCTTTGATTAGCATCAACATTCCTACTGCAATAGCAGCAGTCACCATTGTGTTGATGAGGTCTCCTGTACCAGCACCAACATATTTTTGAAGTTCTGCATTATACGTCACTACACCACTGGCTACGAAGCAGGCACCTGCTACGACCATCATTTCCATTGGCTTGAAGCCGAATTGTAATCCGATTAAGCCCCGATAATCAGTGGAGTTGCTAATTGGAAAAATAACCGCGATTTGTGTAATGGTTACTGCGATTGGATATTGACTAAAATGTTTTAAAATTGCTGAAAGAACGGCATTTGGAATCAGTCCGACGATAACCCCTAGGGCTGTCCCTGCTAAGATTTTATTGATAAAAACTGAAGCCGTCATTTTTTGTTTTGCTTGTGCTTCCATAGTTTTGTCCCCCTCTTCTGCGAGCTATTTAGCTCCAAGAATTTGTTCTTTACAATGAACTAAAGCTGTTAAAAAGGCACAATACGGTGTTGGAACGCCATATTTCTCACCTTTACGCACCACCGCTCCATTGATATAGTCGATTTCTGTTAAACGATTGTTTTCATTTAAATCTTGATACATCGATGGGTGATGAAGCCCAATTGTTTCACGATTATAACAATTATTTTCAATGAAATCTACAATTTCTGAAACATTTAACAGAATGTTTTCATTTTTTGCAACTTCAGAAAATTCTTTCACAATATTTTCAACTATCATATGAGCTGGCGTTGTAGAACCAAATTCATACATGTTACTCATCAAGATGGTGCACAGTCCGTTCATCGTTCCATTCACACATGCTTTCTTATAAATGGCAAATAGAATATTTTCAGAATAGCTTGCATTCAATCCTCCACTATTCAAAACATTCACGATTTCTTCGGCATTGGCTTGTGCAGTTGGTGTATCCACCAAGTTCTTTAAAGCGACCGTTCCACTACCGAAGAGTTTTACGCGACCAGGGCCTTCCCATTCCAGCCGTCCACATCGTATTTCCGATAAAGATATCTTCTTTTGGAACAAATTGTTCAATTACTTCTTCATGTCCAATCCCATTGAGTAAGCAAAGAACGCGTGTTTCATCATGAATCACTGGTTTCAAATCTGTTAGCATACCTTCTAATTGCATCGCTTTTGTAAACAAGATAATTAAGTCACTCGTCATTTCTTCAGTGACTTCACTTTGAAGTACCGCTGGTAATTTGACAACGACTTCTTCCCCGTTATAATTTGCCTTTAGTCCATCTTTTTGGATGGCTTCCACATGATTCCTCCAACCATCTACTAAAAGTACTTCATGCCCCGCTTGATGGAGCATTAATCCAAAGCGACTTCCCATGGCGCCAGCACCTGCGATTGTAATTTTCATCGTAATTCCTCCTTTATGTTTTAAAAAGCTTATTGTTTCCATCTTTATTCTTTGTTACAATTATTGTGTAACACTTCACTTAAAAGAATAGGAGATGCCCAATGGATATTAAACACCTTCACTACTTTATAAGTATCGTTGACCATGGCGGATATTCGAATGCCGCTCGTAGTTTATTCATTACGCAACCGACCCTTTCTCAAACCATTAAAAAATTAGAATCCGAATTACATACTCCGCTTTTTATTCAGCAAACTAACAATAGTATTCGACTGACTGAAGCTGGACAGCTCTTATACGATAATGGTAAGAAAATCATTTCTCTAATGGAAGGGACTGTGGCTCAAATTCATGAGCTCAATCAACCTCAAAAAGAAACAATTCGAATTGGGCTACCGACACTTTTTGCGATCAAATTAATGCCTGAGTTCTCGCGTTTTATGATGTCTCATCCTTCAATCCACTTAACGATGGTACAAGGCGGTTCGCGTGAGCTACAAAACGCTCTGGTGAATGAAGAAATCGACCTTGGTGTTCTCTCGTTTCCAAAGATTGAATCCGATATTGCGATTGAACCGTTCCAACAACATTTCGCTGGTTATCAGGCGAGTCTTGTCGTCCCTAAGGGTCATCCCCTATCTTCGAGAGACTCTGTTACCTTTGAAGATTTGAAGGAGGAACGTTTTAGCACCTTATCCGAACACTTTATGCTTGGGAAATTATTACACCAACGCTCTAGACATTTTGGCTTGAGCCGAATATCGTTTACGTAGACGACAACTGGGAAGTACTCCTTGCCAGTCTTGCAACCTTTAACTCCGTTTGCATCATGGCACTGGAATATAAAGAGTTTTATTCAGATGACGAACTCGTATGGATTCCTCTCATCGATAAAAATGGATTTTTCCCAATCGGAGTCGCCTATCGTCCAAACGAAACTTATTCGCAAAACGTCTTAGAACTCATTGAATTATTACGAACTTTATAAGGATTCCTCTGTTTTTATTGTACCTTCCTTGTGAAGTTTTTACCAATTGAATTTTCTTATAGTTGTATTAGTTTTTCTTATAACAAAACAAAAAAGGAACGAACTTTTCTCAAAGTTCGTTCCTTATATTTTTTAATTCTTTGAACTAAATAGCCCAGTCTCCGTTACGGAAGATTGGAACAACAGTACCGTCTTCACGGATACCATCAACGTTCATTTCTGGTCCACCGATCATGAAGTCCACGTGAACATCAGCACGGTTTAATCCAGCTTCTCTTAATTCTTCTTCAGTTTCGAAGTTTTCTCCACCTTTAACGCTTGTTGCATATGCTGAACCAATTGCTAAGTGGTTTGACGCATTTTCATCGAATAATGTATTGAAGAATGTAATGCCTGATTGTGAGATTGGTGATGGGTCGCTTACGAGTGCTACTTCACCTAATCCACGAGCACCATTGTTTTCGAATACTAAGTCTTTCATTACTTGGTCACCTTTTTCAGCAGATACTTCTGTGATTTGACCGTCTTTGAAAGTCACTTTGATGCCTTCGATAATGTTACCGTTGTAGCTTAATGGTTTTGTACTTGATACATATCCTTCAGCTACGCGGAAGTCAGGAGCTGAGAAGACTTCTTCTGTTGGCATGTTTGCGATGAAGTGTTCTCCTTGAGCGTTCAAGCTTCCAGCACTTTCCCAAACATGGTTTTTAGGCATTCCAAGAGTTAAGTCTGTTCCTGGTGCAGTGTAGTGTAATTTTACGAATTGTTCTTTGTTTAAAATAGCTGCTTTAGCATCTAATTTTTCTTCGTGTTCTTTCCATGCTGCCACTGGATCATCCGCATAAACACGGCAAGTTTTGAAGATTTGATCCCATAATAAATCTACTGCTTCTTCATCAGTTGCTGCATTAGGGAATACTTTCTTCGCCCATTCTTTACCAGCTGCTGCCGCTACTGTCCAGCTCACTTTGTTGGCTTGTGTTGCTGTACGTAATGGTTTTAATGCAAGGCTTAATGCTTTGTTGATTGTTGTAGACGTTCTGCTGAAACGCCAGCGAATGCATCTGGATCAGCTGAACGAACGTTTAAGCGGCTTGCTTTCTTTTCTAATAAGTAGTTCATTTCTGCTACACGGTATTCTGGAACGTTTGAGATACGGTCTTCTGCAGCATGTAATAAGCGTTCACGACCTACGAAATCGTCAGCCCATGATACGATTACTTCGCTTGCTCCGTGTGCGTAAGCTTCTTTTACTAATAAACGAGCTAAAGGTGCTTGGTCTACGTCAATCACAATATTCACTGTGTGACCTGGTTGCACGTTAATCCCTGTTGAGACTAATAATTTAGCGTATTTTTCTAAGTTTTTTTCGAAATCTTTTAATACCATATTGACACTCCTTTTAATATAACTACTTTCATCCTATCATATTTCTAGTCGAAATTCTTATAAAACACTTCATCTAAGTATAAACCATGAGCAGGCGCTGTTGGGCCAGCTGCATTTCGGTCCATCGCTTCTAGAATTTGCTTCATCTCTTCCACTTCTCGTAAGCCGTCTCCAATTTGAAGCGCTGTTCCAACGAGAATACGCACCATATTGTAGAGGAACCCTTTCCCTTCAAACGTGAAAATTAATTCGTCGCCATGACGAGCCACTTCTGCTTTCGTGACCACTCGAACTTTAGAGTCTTTATCGCTTTTAGTCGAGCAAAAAAACTTGTGAAATCATGTTCTCCAATCACCGCTTCAAACGCCTTGTTGATGCGTTCTACATCTGTTTTAAATGGGTGATGCAGTTCATATTGACGACGGAATGGGCTCTGAACAGCAGCAGTCGTTACTTTATAAATATATCGTTTCCCAGTCACACTATAGCGCGCGTGGAAGTCATCCGACACTGCCTCTGCCGAAACAATCCGAATCGACGTCGGCAATAAACTGTTCATCGCACGAACGAGAGACGCTGCTTCAATCGTTTTTGGATAGTCGAGATGAACCACTTGACCGTTGGCATGCACTCCAGAATCGGTACGGCCAGAGCCACTAACAGGAATGTATTGACCCTTTGTCATCTTCTTCAGCGCTTTATTCAGTTCTGCTTGAATGCTATTTCCATTCTCTTGCACTTGAAATCCAACATACGGCGTACCATCATATTGAATAACGAGTTTATATCGCTGCATCCTTTTCCCTTCTTTCAAAAAAGAGCTTGACAAGTCAAGCTCCTTATTTTTTATGCTTTTAATACAAATAATAAAATTGTTACAACCACTAGGGATAATCCCGCAATGGCATCCCTCATTTCATAGTTCAGAACACGGTACTTACTACGTCCGTCTCCTCCTTGATATCCACGTGCTTCCATGGCTGTTGCCAAATCTTCCGCACGGTTTAATGAGCTGACAAAATAGCGGAATTAAGATTGGGATAATCGCCTTCATTTGTTCGAAGAGATTTCCTTCTCCAAAATCAACCCCACGAGCTCGTTGCGCGTTCATAATTTTTTGTGCTTCGTCCATTAAGGTTGGAACGAAACGCAGTGCAATGGATAACATCAATGCTACTTCATGTACTGGGAATTTCACAACGGCTAACGGCCTCATCACCGCTTCAATCGCATCCGTTAATTGCAATGGTGCGGTTGTTAATGTTAATAGCGTTGAGAACGAGATAATTAAAACGAATCGTAAGAAGATGAAGATTGCATTTATAATCCCTTCAGACGTTACTTGAATGAATCCCCATTGGAAGTAGACGTTTCCACCACTTGTAAATAAAATTTGGAGCGCCACTGTAAATAAAATCACCCAAATTAATGGCTTAATCCCTTTCCAGAAGAATCCTAGTGGAATCTTCGATAAGAGCAGCGCAATCAGTGTATAGGCGATTAATAATCCATAGGTTACCCAGTTATTCGCCAAGAAGATGACTAATACAAACGCAAATGTTCCAATTAATTTTGTTCTTGGATCGAGTTTATGAATCCATGAGTCTCCTTGTAAATAACGACCTAAAATTAATTTATCGAGCACTTGTGTCACCTCCATTTTTTGAATGTGAGACAAGTAAGTCTGCTAAGGCTTCAAGGTTCATCGGACGTTCGTCTGTTTGGAATCCTTTTGCCTTTAGTTTTTCAACAAATTGAATGGTAGAAGGTAGTCCTAGTTGCTTTTCTTGTAACCAAGTAGCATCCGCAAACACTTCTTCGGGTGTTCCTGTTTTGACTACTGTTCCTTTTTCACACACAATGACGTAATCCGCATATTCACTGACATCATTCATTTGGTGCGTTACCAATACAATTGTAATTCCTTTTTCACGTTGGAGTGTTGCAAACATCTCCATCATTTCCAAGCGACCTTTTGGATCAAGGCCTGCTGTCGGTTCATCTAAGACTAAGACTTCTGGTTGCATCGCTAATACTCCGGCAATCGCCACACGACGCATTTGTCCTCCAGATAAATCAAATGGTGACTTATGTAAAACCTCTTCAGGAAGTCCTACAATTTTTAGAGTTTCTTTCGCTAACTGATTTGCCTCTTCTTCGCTGGCTCCAAAGTTCTTCGGTCCAAAGGCAATATCTTTTTCAACGGTCTCTTCGAAGAGTTGTGATTCTGGAAATTGGAACACAATACCCACCTTTTGGCGCAGTGGCTTCAAGTCTTTATTGCTCGTTTCAGAATCAACGACACGGTCTCCAAGAGTTACCGTTCCAGTTGTTGGTTTCAGTAGCGCGTTTAAGTGTTGTAAAATAGTCGATTTTCCAGAACCTGTATGTCCGATAATCGCCGTATACTTCCCTGTTGGAATCTCAAAGTTCACATCGAATAATGCGCGTGTTTCAAAAGGAGTATTTGCTTGGTATGCGAAATTTACTTCGTTAAAACGGATGTCCATAACCATTCCACCAACCCTTCTTCATCAAGATACGCTTCAGGAACTTCCATCCCTTTTTCGCGAAGTACTTCGATTAATTTCTCTGCAAAAGGAACGTCTAATCCTTTTTCAACTAGTTTTGTTCCCAGTTTGAAGATTTCTTCTGGAGTTCCAATTTGTTGAATTTGGCCTTGTTCCATCAACACAATACGGTCTGCTTGTGCCGCTTCATCTAAATCATGAGTAATCGAAATGACCGTAATATTCTTTTCTTTATGCAACTTTTGAATCGTCGCAATTACTTCCATACGACCTTTTGGATCTAGCATTGATGTTGCTTCATCCAAAATAATCACTGAAGGTTCTAGCGCTGTTACCCCAGCAATTGCAACACGTTGTTTTTGACCTCCTGAGAGTCGAGCCGGTTCCTTTGTTCTAAAGTCACTCATTTTCACCATTTCAAGAACACGTGTCACACGCTCTAGCATTTCTTCACGAGGTAATCCGATATTTTCTAATCCGAAGGCGATGTCGTCTTCCACCGTTGTCCCAACAAATTGGTTATCAGGATTTTGGAATACCATTCCAACTGCGCGTCTAGCGTCGTATACCGTTTCATCATTTAATAGAACGCCATTAATAAAGACTTCTCCGCTCCCTGCTTCGATGAGTCCATTCATGACTTTAGCTAATGTTGATTTCCCAGAACCATTATGGCCGATAATCGCTAACCACTCTCCACGTTCGACCTTCAAAGAAACTCCAGCTAGAGCTTCTCTAGCATCCTCTTCGTGATAACGGTAATGAATATTATTTAACTCAATAATTGTTGATTGCAACGGGGACACCCCTTTTCCTTTTCACTATGTATAAAAATATGTATAAATAAAAAAATACACTTTTTCATGATGAAGTGCTCCCCCGCCAAAAAATGGCGGGAAAACAACGAGCTAGACTAAATAATCAAGGAAAGTTCAAGGCTACCTCTCAGTAGCCCCATACTCCCCATCTTACTAAGCAAGATGATTATTACCATCATGACGCTCTTTTCAATCATCGAAAAGTGTTCGATTGAATGTTTATTAAACTAATTCAATGATTACCATTGGTGCAGCATCGCCACGACGAGGTTCAGTTTTAAGAATACGAGTGTATCCACCTTGACGTTCGCTGTAACGTGATGCTAAATCATTGAATAATTTTTGCAACGCTGTTTCAACAACGATTGATTCGCCTTCTTCACGAACATCTGCTACTTCGTTACGAACAAATGCAGCTGCTTGACGGCGAGCATGTAAGTCTCCACGTTTACCTAAAGTAATCATTTTTTCTACAGTAGAACGAATTTCTTTAGCACGAGCTTCAGTTGTAACGATACGTTCGTTAATAATTAAGTCAGTTGTCAAGTCACGTAGTAACGCTTTACGTTGTGAACTTGTACGTCCTAATTTACGATAAGCCATTTTTAATATTCCTCCTTCTTAAGAGTTTCTATTAGTCTTCACGACGTAAGTCTAAATTTAAATCGATTAATTTTTGTTTCACTTCTTCAAGCGATTTACGACCTAAGTTACGAACTTTGATCATTTCCGCTTCAGACTTGCTTGTTAATTCATGTACTGTGTTAATTCCAGCACGTTTTAAGCAGTTATATGAACGAACTGATAAATCAAGTTCTTCAATAGTCATTTCAAGAAGACGTTCTTTTTGAGTTTCTTCTTTTTCGACCATGATTTCCATAGGGTGTGCTTCATTTGTTAAATTAACAAAGATATTTAAGTGCTCAGTTAAGATACGAGCCGCTAAACTAACAGCATCTTGAGGAGCGATTGAACCATCTGTCCAAACATCAAGAGTTAGTTTATCATAAATATTTTTTTGACCAATACGAGTGTTTTCGACTTGGTAGTTCACTTTACTAATCGGAGTATAAATAGAATCAATTGGAATGACACCAATTGGCATATTATCAGTTTTATTGTACTCAGAGCGAACATATCCACGACCATTTTTAGCATTCATACGAACATGGAAGTGATAGCCTTCAGCTACTGTACAGATATATAAATCAGGGTTTAGAACTTGAATGTCGCTATCATGTTTGATATCGCCTGCAGTTACTACCGCTGGACCTTTAACATCAATTTCTAATACTTATTTTCATCTTCAGTGAAAGATTTCAATGCAATATTTTTAATATTTAAAATGATTGCAGCTACGTCTTCAACTACGCCATCTATTGTTGAAAATTCATGTAAAACGCCATCCATTTGGATATCTGTTACTGCAGTACCAGGGAGTGACGACAATAAGATTCGGCGTAATGAGTTCCCTAAGGTAGTACCATAACCGCGTTCAAGTGGCTCAACAACGAATTTACCAAACTTTGCATCTTCGCTGATTTCGATCGTTTCAATTTTTGGTTTTTCAATTTCGATCATGTTTTTTACCCCTTTCAAAACGTACGTTCAATGTGCGATTGTCCGACAAAATTCAACAATAACAATCCATTACACACGACGGCGTTTTGGAGGACGACATCCATTATGAGGGATTGGTGTTACGTCACGAATTGCTGTCACTTCTAATCCAGTAGCTTGTAATGAACGAATAGCAGCTTCACGACCTGAACCAGGACCTTTAACAGAAACTTCTACAGTTTTCATTCCATGCTCCATTGAACCTTTTGCAGCAGATTCAGCAGCCATTTGAGCAGCAAATGGTGTTGATTTTTTAGAACCTTTAAATCCTAAAGCACCTGCAGAAGACCATGAAATAGCATTACCATGAACGTCTGTAATCATAACAATTGTATTATTAAATGTTGAACGGATGTGTGCTACACCAGATTCAATATTCTTTTTCACGCGGCGTTTGCGTACAACTTTCTTTGCCATGAAGAATTAACCTCCTTCTTCTCTAAATTATTTTTCTTACCTGCAATGGCCTTAGCTGGGCCTTTACGAGTACGAGCATTATTTTTTGTATTTTGACCACGAACTGGTAAACCACGACGGTGGCGAACTCCACGGTATGAACCAATTTCCATCAAGCGTTTGATGTTTAAGTTCACTTCACGACGTAAGTCACCTTCAATTTTTAGTTTATCCACTTCAGCACGGATACGGTCTAACTCATCGTTCGATAAATCGCGAACACGAGTATCTTCACTAACGTTAGCAGCTGCTAAAATTTGTTTTGAAGTAGTAATACCGATACCGTAAATATAGGTTAAAGAAATAACAACACGTTTTTCACGTGGAATATCCACACCTGCAATACGAGCCATACTAATGAGTACCTCCTTATATATTATCCTTGACGTTGTTTATGTTTGGGATTTTGACAAATCACCATAACTTTACCATTGCGTTTAATTACTTTACATTTTTCGCAAATTGGTTTTACTGATGCTCTAACTTTCATTTAAGTTCCCTCCTCTATTTCATTAACGGAGTCCATTATTTAAAGCGATACGTGATTCTTCCGCGCGTTAAGTCGTACGGTGATAATTCAACCGTTACTTTATCGCCCGGTAAAATTTTAATGTAGTGCATCCGGATTTTTCCAGATACATGCGCTAAAACCTCATGACCGTTTTCAAGTTCGACCTTGAACATCGCATTCGGTAATGTTTCATTAACAATACCTTCAATTTCAATTACGTCTTCCTTTGCCATGTCTCATCCTCCTTACTTGTAAAAAGTTTTTACGGATTATTTGACGGACTTCTACCGTTATCTAACTTTCTAAGTATACCATTTTAGCTACCATAATTGCAAGATAACAGGCAGTTCCTAGCGAGGTTCGCCCATAATTGATTGAATTGTTTTGAAGAGATTGTCAATGCCGCTTTCTCCATCAACATTACGTAATAAGCCTTTTGCATTATAGTAGTTTAAGATTGGTTTTGATTGTTCAATGTTAATTTGAATTCGATTTTCCACTGTTTCAGGTTTATCGTCTTCACGTTGATAGAAATCATGAGAACCACAACGATCACATGTACCTTCTACTTTAGGAGGGTTATTTGTTTTGTGGTAAGTTGATCCACAGTTGCGACAAATAATTCTTCCTGTTAGACGTTGCATTAAGATATCTGGGTTCACTTCGATATTAATCACTGCATCGATTGAGCGATTTAACTCTTCCATGATTTTGTCTAGTGCTTCCGCTTGTGCCTGAGTACGTGGGAAACCGTCCAATAAGAATCCTTTTTCTGTATCGGCTTGTTGTAAACGTTCCTTTACAATGCCGTTTGTGACTTCATCAGGTACTAATTCGCCTTTATCCATAAATGATTTAGCTTTAAGACCTCATTCAGTTTCTTGTTGCATAGCAGCACGGAACATATCCCTGTTGAAATATGTGGAATTCCGTATGTAGCAACGATTTTTTCTGCTTGAGTACCTTTACCTGCTCCAGGTAAACCCATTAAGATAATGTTCATAGTTGCCTCCTAGAATCATAACTGAAGAACTGACAAAACGCATTGCTGCATCTTGTCAATTTCTCCCATTATTCCTCAATAAATCCTTTATACTTACGTTTGATTGTACGTCCTTCAATTTGTCGGCTTAACTCTAACGCTACCCCAACAACGATCAGAAGATTCGTACCTCCAAGCATCAATCCTCTTGGTAAGTTCCATAATGCTGAAGCTACCATTGGAAGAATTGAAATACCACCAAGATAAAGAGCACCAACTGTACTCAATCGTAGTAAAGTTCCAGAAACGAATTGTTCTGTATCTTTACCAGGACGGACACTTAAAATATATCCGCTTGATTTTTGTAAGTTTTCTGCTACTTTCTCTGGGTTTACTTGAACGAAAGCATAGAAAAATGTAAATACAACAATTAACACTGTGTATAATGTTGCACCAGCAGGTTTAGTAAAATCAAAAATGTTTGAGGCAAGTTGGTACCAGCCAGATTCACTATGATCTTTTGCGTATAAACTTAAAATAGTTGACGGCAATGTCATAAATGAGCTAGCAAAGATAACCGGAATTACCCCTGCAGAGTTGATTTTTAAAGGTAACCAAGATGTTTCACTTGAACCAGTTGCACGTTTTGAATATGAAATTGGCAAACGTCGTTGTGCTTGCTCAATATATACTACTAACATAACGACTAATACAATCGCTACGATTAATGCAACCGTGAATCCTACTGCACGATAAAAGTCAGTGTCTGTACGACCTTGAATTTGATTTACATAGAATTCATAAATATCATGTGGCATTCTTGCTACAATACCTGCGAAGATTAGAACAGAAACACCGTTTCCAATCCCCTTAACGGTAATCATATCTCCCAACCATGTTAGGAACATGGAACCAGCTGTTAACACAAGTGCAATCATTAAGAATGTTTTGACCCCCTGGGTTATTAATTAACCCATAGTTTGACCAAACATTAAATCCAAAAGAAATTGCGTAAGCTTGGAAAAATCCAATGAAAATTGTTAAATAACGTGTTGCCGAATTTAATTTACGACGACCAACTTCCCCTTGTTTAGACCACTCAACAAACGTTGGTAGAATATCCATTTGTAACAATTGGACAACAATGGATGCAGTGATATAAGGCGAAACTCCCATTGAGAACAATGAGAAGTTTGATAAAGCCCCACCACTAAATGTATTTAACAATCCGAAAATTCCTGTAGTTGCAAATGTCTGAATTGCTCCAGCATTTACACCAGGAACAGTAACTTGTGATCCAATACGAAAGATTATTAGAATCGCTAATGTAAATAACAGACGTTTTCTAATATCTTTCATTTGAACAGCATTTTTTAGTAGAGTGAACATTAGATCACCTCTACAGTTCCACCTGCAGCTTCAATAGCTTCTTTTGCTGCTTGCGAGAATTTATTTGCTTTTACAGTTAACTTGCGTTCAAGTTTACCGTTAGCTAGCACTTTGATACCGTCTTTTTCGTTTTTAACGATACCAGCCTCAACTAGTACAGTTGCAGTTACTTCTTGACCATCTTCAAAACGGTTTAATGTTCCAAGATTTACAACTGCATATTCTTTACGATTAATATTTTGGAAACCACGTTTTGGAATACGACGGAATAATGGAGTTTGTCCACCTTCGAATCCTAATCTAACGCCACCGCCTGAACGAGCTTTTTGACCTTTGTTTCCGCGTCCAGCAGTTTTACCATTTCCTGAACCTTGACCTCTACCAACACGGTTACGTTCTTTACGAGAACCTTCAGCTGGTTGTAATTCATGAAGTTTCATGTTCCGGGCACCTCCTCTTATAAGTTTTAAATTAAACTTCCTCAACATCCACTAAATGTGAAACTGTGTTAACCATGCCTTTGATAGCTACGTTAGCTGGTTTAACAACTGTTGAACGAATTTTTGTTAAGCCTAATGCTTTACAAGTATCGATTTGGTTTTGAGGACGTCCAATCAAGCTTTTCTTTAAAGTAATCTTTAATTCTGCCATTTTAATGTCCTCCTTATCCTAAAAGTTCTTCAACTGATTTGCCACGTAATGCAGCAACATCTTCAACACGTTTTTAATTGTTTTTAATCCTTCGATTGTAGCACGAACCATGTTAACTGGTGTGTTTGAACCCTAAAGATTTTTGAAGTTACGTCTGAAATACCTGCTAATTCAACAACGGCACGAACTGGTCCACCTGCTGCAATTCCTGAACCGGCTTGAGCTGGTTTTAACAATACGTTACCACCGCAGAAGCGACCGATAACTTCGTGAGGAATTGTAGAACCACTAGTTGGAACTTCAATAAGGTTTTTCTTAGCATCTTCAATAGCTTTACGAATAGCTTCTGGTACTTCTTGAGCTTTACCAGTACCGAAACCAACATGTCCATTATGGTCACCGACAACTACTAAAAGCAGCAAAACGTAAACGACGTCCACCTTTTTACAACTTTTGTAACGCGGTTAATCGCAACAACACGATCTTCTAATTCTAAGTTTCTTGCATCAATATTAACCATGAAATGTGGATCCTCCTTTTCCTAGAATACTAGTCCATTTTCACGTGCAGCTTCAGCTAAAGCTTTTACACGTCCATGGTATAAGTATCCACCACGGTCAAAGACTACTTTTTAATATTTTTCAAGTCCGCGTTCTGCAATTAATTTACCTACAGCAGAAGCTTCCTCAGTTTTTGTTCCGTTTTCTACATTAGTATCTAAAGTAGAGGCACTTGCTAGCGTCACACCCGCTACGTCATCAATTAATTGAGCGTAGATGTTTTTGTTAGAACGAAAAACGTTCAAGCGTGGGCACTCAGCAGTACCAGAGATTTTACGACGAACACGTGCGTGACGAGTTTGACGCACTTTATTTTTGTCTGGTTTTGTAATCACAATTTTCACCTCTTATTAATTAATCATGCTGCGATAATCGCAACAAAAGGTAAATAATCACTAAAATTATTTACCTGTTTTACCTTCTTTACGACGTACAAATTCATCAACGTAACGAATTCCTTTACCTTTATAAGGTTCTGGAGGACGTACGCCACGAATGTTAGCAGCTAATTCGCCAACTTTTTGTTTGTCATAACCTTTAACGATTACTTTTGTATTTGAAGGAACTTCGATTTCGATACCTTCTTCTGGAGTGAACTCCACTGGATGAGAATATCCAACGTTTAATACAAGTTTTTTACCTTGTAATTGAGCACGATATCCAACCCCGATTAATTCCAATTCTTTTTGGAATCCTTCAGTAACACCAACTACCATGTTGTTGAATACTGCGCGAGTTGTTCCGTGGATTGTTTTGTTTTCTTTTGAATCATCTGGACGAGTGAATACTACTTCACCTTCGCGTTGTTCTAAAGAAATGTTTTGGTTAAATGTATAACTTAATTCACCTTTAGGACCTTTAACAGTAACTGTGTTGTCCTTTAAGTCTACTGTTACTCCAGCTGGAATAACGACTGGTTTATTACCGATACGGCTCACTTGGCTGCACCTCCTTGTTTTCTAGATTACCAAACGTATGCTAGAATTTCTCCACCTACGTTTTTAGCTCTTGCTTCTTTGTCTGTAATAACACCTTCAGATGTTGATACAATAGCGATTCCTAAACCGTTTAACACTTTAGGAACTTCACCTGTTTTAGCATAAACACGTAAACCAGGTTTAGAAATACGTTTCAATCCTGTAATTACACGTTCGTTATTTTTTCCATATTTCAAGAACACTTTCATGATGCCTTGTTTACCATCTTCTTCAACTGAGAAGTCTTTGATGAATCCTTCAGATTTTAAGATGTTTGCAATAGCAACTTTCATGTTTGATGACGGAACTTCTAGTGATTCGTGACGAACCATGTTCGCGTTACGAATACGAGTTAAGAAATCCGCGATTGGATCTGTCATAACCATTAATGAGTACCTCCTTTATCAAGTAGTAATGATTACCAACTTGCTTTCTTCATTCCTGGGATTTGCCCTTTATAGGCAAGCTCACGTAAACAAATACGGCAAAGTTTGAATTTACGATAAACTGAATGTGGTCGACCACAACGTTCACAACGAGTATATTCTTGAGTTGAATATTTTTTTGGACGTTTGTTCTTTGCGATCATTGATTTTTTAGCCAAACTACTCGCCTCCTGTGAGTTTTATTTTTATTTTTGGAAAGGCATTCCAAGTTGAGTTAATAATTCTTTTGCTTCTTCGTCTGTATTAGCTGTTGTTACGATAACAATATCCATACCACGAACTTTGTCTACGCGATCGTAGTCAATTTCAGGGAAGATTAATTGTTCTTTAACACCTAATGTGTAGTTACCGCGTCCATCAAAAGATTTTTTAGAAATCCCACGGAAGTCACGTACACGAGGTAATGAAACAGTTACTAACTTGTCTAAGAAGTCATACATACGTTCACCACGTAGAGTAACTTTAGTTCCGATTGGCATACCTTCACGTAAACGGAAACCAGCGATTGATTTCTTCGCAGTTGTCACAACTGGTTTTTGACCAGATATTAATGTTAACTCTTCAACTGCTTTTCTAAGTTTTTAGCGTTAGATGTTGCATCACCAACACCCATATTAATAACGATTTTTTCTACTTTAGGTACTTCCATAACTGATTTATAGTTGAATTTTTCAATTAATGAAGGTACTACTTCGTTTTTGTATTTTGCATTTAAGCGATTCATGCAGGATGGTCCTCCTTCCTCAAATTACTGAATTATGCTTTGTTACGACCTTTAGGTACACGTACCTTTTCACCGTTTTCTACTTTAAAGCCTGTACGAGTTGCTTTACCTGTAGTAGGGTCTACGAACATTACGTTTGAAACATGAATTGGAGCTTCCACTTCAACGATTCCCCCTGTTTGGTTCGCTTGAGATGGTTTTTGATGTTTCTTAACAATGTTAACACCTTCAACGATTACACGGTCTTTTTTAGGAAAACTTTTTAAGATTTTTCCTTCTTTACCTTTATCTTTACCTGAGATTACTTTTACGATATCACCAGTTTTTACGTGCATGTGTTACACCTCCTTCGATTTTGATGAGAATTATAATACTTCTGGAGCTAATGAAACGATCTTCATGTAGTTGTTGTCACGTAATTCACGTGCAACTGGTCCAAAGATACGTGTTCCACGAGGGCTCTTGTCATCACGAATGATTACACATGCATTTTCGTCGAACTTAATGTATGAACCGTCTTTACGACGTGCACCTGATTTAGTACGAACGATTACAGCTTTAACGACATCCCCTTTTTTTTAACAACTCCACCTGGTGTTGCTTGTTTAACGGATGCAACGATTACGTCACCGATATTAGCTGTTTTGCGGCCAGATCCGCCTAGAACTCTAATTGTTAACACTTCACGAGCGCCTGAGTTGTCAGCCACTTTTAGTCGAGTTTCTGTTTGAATCACTATTGGTTCCTCCTTTCAAATGTATACACAATTTGAAATTAAATAATTACTGCTTCTTCAACAATTTCAACTAAGCGGAAACGTTTTGTTTTTGACAATGGACGAGTTTCCATAATCTTAACAATGTCCCCAACTTTTGCTGAGTTATTTTCATCATGAGCTACAAATTTTTTCGTATATTTAACACGTTTACCGTAAGTTGAGTGACGTTTGTAAGTTTCGATTGCAACTACTAACGTTTTGTCCATCTTATCTGAAACAACGCGTCCTTGATATACTTTACGTTGGTTACGTTCTACAGTCATGTTCATTGCCTCCTTTGCTGATGATTATTTTTGCAATTCTTCTTGACGCAATGCAGTCTTGATACGCGCAATTTGTTTACGTACTTCACGAATGCGTGCTGTACCTTCTAATTGCCCAGTAGCAAGTTGGAATCGTAAGTTGAATAGTTCTTGTTTTAATTCATTTTCTTTTTCAACAAGTTCAGCAGTGGATAACCCTTTAAGTTCTTTCTTAAGTTCATTAACCTTCATTCGATTCACCACCATTTTCTTCGCGTTTCACAAATTTTGTTTTAACTGGCAATTTGTGTGATGCCAAACGTAAAGCTTCGCGTGCTACTTCTTCTGATACGCCAGCGATTTCGAACATCACTTTACCGCGTTTAACTGGCGCAACCCATCCTTCAGGTGCCCCTTTACCAGAACCCATACGAACCCCGATAGCTTTAGCTGTGTATGATTTGTGAGGGAAAATTTTAATCCATACTTTCCCACCACGTTTCATGTAACGTGTCATAGCGATACGTGCTGCTTCGATTTGACGGTTTGTAATCCAGTGAGATTCTGTTGCTTGTAAACCGTATGTACCGAATACTACTTCTTTACCACCTTTAGCTTCCCCGCGCATTTTTCCACGGAACTCACGACGGTGTTTTACACGTTTAGGTACTAACATGTTTATTTCCCTCCTTTCTCAGAGTTTTTGTTCTTTCTTGTTGGTAATACTTCATCGCGGTAGATCCAAGTTTTAACACCTAATTTACCGTATGTTGTATCTGCTTCTTCCCATGCGTAGTCAATGTCCGCACGTAATGTATGCAATGGAACTGTTCCTTCTGAATAGCTTTCAGAACGAGCGATATCGGCACCGTTTAAACGACCTGATACCATTGTTTTGATTCCTTTAGCACCAGCGCGCATTGTACGTTGGATTGCTTGTTTTTGTGCACGACGGAAAGCAATACGACGTTCTAAGTCGCGAGCGATTCCTTCAGCAACTAGTTTAGCATCTAAATCAGGTTTTTTGATTTCAACAATGTTAATGTGAACTCGTTTACCTGTTAAATTGTTTAAGTTTGTACGTAATTTATCTACTTCAGATCCACCTTTACCAATTACCATACCTGGTTTAGCTGTGTGGATTGAAACATTAACACGATTAGCAGCACGTTCAATTTCAATTGTTGAAACGCTAGCTTCGTTTAATTGTTTACGGATATAATCACGGATTTTTAAATCTTCATGTAAGAATTCTGCGAAATCTTTTTCAGCGTACCATTTTGAATCCCAGTCACGGATGATTCCGACACGCATTCCTAATGGATGAATTTTTTGACCCACTGATTATCCCTCCTTCTTCTCTGATACCACTACAGTGATGTGGCTTGTGCGTTTTAAGATTTGTGAAGCTGAACCTTTAGCACGTGGACGGAAACGTTTCATTGTTGGTCCTTCGTTCACGTAAGCTTCACTTACATATAAGTTTTCAACATCTAAGTCGAAATTGTGTTCAGCGTTAGCAATTGCAGACATTAAAACTTTTTCTACGATTGGTGATGCAGAACGTGGTGTGAATTTCAAGATTGAAATTGCGTCACCGATTTTTTTACCTCTAATTAGATCGACAACAAGGCGAGCTTTACGAGGTGCACACGAACTGTTTTTAGCAACTGCTTTAGCAGATGTGATTTGTTCTGACATTTTTCAAGTCCTCCCCTCGTTATTTGCGTTTAGATTTCTTATCGTCATTCACGTGACCACGGTAAGTTCTAGTTGGTGCGAATTCACCTAATTTGTGACCTACCATGTCTTCTTGAATATAAACTGGAACATGTTTTCTGCCGTCATATACAGCAATTGTTTGTCCAACAAAGTTTGGGAAAATTGTTGAACGACGTGACCAAGTTTTGATCACAACTTTTTTTGTCGCTACCTTGAGCAGCTTCAACCTTTTTCATCAAATGATCATCGACGAAAGGTCCTTTTTTCAAACTACGACCCATTATGGAAATCCTCCTTCCAGAATTTTAATAGAATCAGTTTTGCTATCTAGTTAATTATTTTTTACGACCACGAACAATAAGCTTGTTAGAACGAGCTTTCTTGCTACGAGTTTTGTATCCAAGAGCTGGTTTACCCCATGGAGATACAGGTGTTGGACGTCCGATAGGAGCGCGACCTTCACCACCACCGTGTGGGTGATCGTTAGGGTTCATTACAGAACCACGAACTGTTGGGCGTTTACGTTTCCAACGAGAACGTCCTGCTTTACCGAAGTTAATTAATTCGTGTTGTTCGTTTCCAACAGTACCGATTGTTGCACGGCAAGTTGAAAGAATCATACGAACTTCACCTGAGTTCAAACGAACTAAAGTGTATTTACCTTCTTGACCAAGTACTTGTGCACTTGTACCAGCTGAACGAACTAATTGTCCGCCTTTACCTGGTTTTGTTTCAATGTTGTGGATCACAGTACCAACTGGGATGTTTGCTAATGGTAAAGCATTACCTACTTTAATATCAGCATTTTCTCCTGATTCGATACGTTGTCCTACTTGTAAACCTTTTGGAGCAATGATGTATGCTTTAACTCCATCTACATAGTGAATTAATGCAATGTTTGCTGTACGGTTTGGATCGTACTCGATTGAGTGAACTACACCTTCAACGTTATCTTTGTTACGTTTGAAGTCGATCACACGGTAAGCACGTTTGTGTCCGCCACCTTGGTGACGTACAGTGATTTTACCTTGGCTGTTACGACCAGCGTTGTTTTTTGATGATTCCAACAAAGTTTTTTCTGGTGTTGACTTTGTGATTTCGCTGAAGTCATAACCTGTCATATTACGACGGCCGTTTGAGGTTGGATTATATTTTTTAATCGCCACGTCTATTTCCTCCTATTATTATAGTAGTTTTTTTATTCTGAAGATTAAGCTTCTTCAGCGAATAATTGAATATCTTTTGAATCTTTTGTAAGCTTCACAATTGCTTTACGACGTTTGTTAGTGTAACCACCGTAGCGGCCAACACGTTTGAATTTAGCACGTACATTTAAGATGTTAACTTTTTCAACTTTAACACCAAAAATTTCTTCTACGGCTTGACGTACTTGAATTTTGTTAGCACGTACATCAACTTCAAAAAGTGTATTTCTTTTTCGTCAGTAGCAAGCATTGAAGCTTCAGTAATGATTGGGCGTTTGATTACGTCACGTGCATCCATTATTGAAGTCCCTCCTCTACTTTAGAAAGAGCTGCTTTTGTGAATAATAATTTGTCGTTGTTTACAACGTCTAATACTGTAACATCTGTTTCGTCAACGATTGTTACGTTTGGAATGTTACGTCCCTGCTAATAATGCGAAATCGTTTGAAGATTCTACAACTACTAACACTTTTTGTATCAACGTTTAAGTTAGACAATACTTGTGCAAACTCTTTTGTTTTTGGTGCGTCAAATTGTAATGCTTCCACTACAACAAAGCTTGTTATCCAATACTTTTTGTGATAATACTGATTTAATCGCTAAGCGACGTACTTTTTTAGGTAATTTGTAACTATATGAACGAGGTGTTGGTCCGAATACAATACCACCGCCACGCCATTGTGGTGAACGGATTGATCCTTGACGAGCACGACCAGTTCCTTTTTGGCGCCATGGTTTACGGCCGCCTCCGCTTACTGCACTACGGTTTTTAACAGCATGTGTTCCTTGACGTAATGAAGCGCGTTGCATGATTACTGCGTCGAATACTACATTTTCGTTTGGTTCAATTCCGAAGATTTCTGAGTTTAATTCGATTTCTCCGTTTGTTGTTCCATCTTGTTTAAATAATGTAACTTTTGTCATTCTCTCGTTCCTCCTTCCCTATTTATTATTTAGATTTAATTGCTGTTTTAATTTCTACTAATGATTTCTTAGATCCAGGTACGTTACCTTTGATTAAGATTACATTGCGTTCTGCATCAACTTTCACTACTTCTAAGTTTTGAATAGTGATACGGTCGCCACCCATTTGTCCAGGTAATGCTTTACCTTTGAAAACGCGTGATGGGAATGATGCTCCACCCATTGAACCAGGACGACGGTGGTAACGAGAACCGTGAGCCATTGGTCCGCGAGATTGTCCATGACGTTTGATAGCACCTTGGAAACCTTTCCCTTTAGATGTACCTGTTACGTCAACGATGTCTCCTGCTTTGAATACATCAACTGTAATTTCTTGTCCTACTTCGTACTCGCTAAGCTCGACATTGTTGAATTCACGAATGAAGCGCTTAGGAGTAGCATTTGCTTTTGCTACATGACCTTTAGCAGGGCGATTTGATAATACTTCACGTAAGTCGTCGAAACCTAATTGAACAGCTTCGTAACCGTCGTTTTCGATTGTTTTTAATTGAAGAACAACGTTTGGAGTTACTTCAACTACTGTTACAGGAATAAGTTCACCTGCTTCTGTAAAGAATTGAGTCATCCCTACTTTTTTGCCTAAGATTCCTTTGGTCATGGTTACACCTCCATTTTTTCTATTGATTATAATTTGATTTCGATGTCAACGCCGCTTGGTAAGTCAAGCTTCATTAAGGCATCAACAGTTTTTGGCGTTGGATTAACGATGTCGATCAAACGCTTGTGTGTACGCATTTCAAATTGTTCGCGAGAATCTTTATATTTGTGAGTCGCACGAATAACTGTGTAAAGCGATCTTTCTGTTGGCAATGGAATTGGACCAGCTACGCTAGCACCAGTTCTTTTTGCTGTTTCTACGATTTTTTCCGCTGATTGATCAAGCGCACGGTGTTCGTAAGCTTTCAAACGGATACGGATTTTTTGTTTTGCCATTGTCTTTCCTCCTTCGTCTAATGTTGTCATAAGACTAGCTCCACGCGAATTTCCGACTTAACCCTTTCGTGGCAAAGCGTCCGGGCGTGTCGCAACCTCTCGTTTCATAGCTCCCCTTCTTATTTTTAAGAGGGTATGCTGCTTTAGAATTTACATTCCTCTGCGGCACTTTTAATAGTATACAAGATTCTCTTTTTGATTGCAAGCGAAAACCGTTGATTTAACAACATTTATTTATGCACACGCGCCCGTGTGTTCCTTTTTGTTTTAAAACCTTTACAAACGCTGTTATATCAACGTTTTTGACAGTTCACTTTGATTTTTGTTTTTCGCTTTCAATTGTCTGACATTTTAATTTTAAAAATTTTAACAAAAAAAGACTATCCAAAATTGGATAGTCTTGAAATTCAATTTTAAGAAAAATTATTTTTCGATAGAAGCTACTGAACCAGCACCTACTGTACGTCCACCTTCACGGATAGAGAATTTAGTACCGTTTTCGATAGCAACTGGGTGAATTAATTCAACTTCCATAGTTACGTTGTCACCAGGCATTACCATTTCAACGCCTTCTGGTAACAAGCAAACACCAGTGATGTCTGTTGTACGGAAGTAGAATTGAGGACGGTAGTTAGTGAAGAATGGAGTGTGACGTCCACCTTCTTCTTTAGTTAATACGTAAACTTCAGCTTTGAATTTAGTATGTGGAGTGATTGTTCCTGGTTTAGCAAGAACTTGTCCACGTTCGATGTTGTCACGTGTAACACCACGTAATAATGTACCAATGTTATCCCCTGCTTCAGCATAGTCTAACAATTTACGGAACATTTCAACACCTGTAACAGTTGTTTTAGAAGTTTCTTCTGAAATACCAACGATTTCAACTTCGTCACCAACACGAACTTGTCCACGTTCAACACGACCTGTAGCAACAGTACCACGACCTGTGATTGAGAACACGTCTTCGACTGGCATCATGAATGGTTTGTCAACGTCACGTTCTGGAGTTGGGATGTATTCGTCAACTGCAGCCATTAATTCTAAGATTTTTTCTTCGTATGAAGCGTCGCCTTCTAAAGCGCGTAAAGCAGAACCTGAAATAACTGGAGTGTCATCGCCTGGGAAATCGTATTCTGATAATAAGTCACGAACTTCCATTTCTACTAATTCTAATAATTCTTCATCGTCCACCATGTCAACTTTGTTTAAGAATACAACGATGTAAGGAACACCTACTTGACGTGATAATAAGATGTGTTCACGTGTTTGTGGCATTGGGCCGTCAGCTGCAGATACTACTAAGATAGCACCGTCCATTTGAGCAGCACCAGTGATCATGTTTTTAACGTAGTCCGCGTGTCCTGGGCAGTCAACGTGAGCGTAGTGACGAGTGTCAGTTTCGTACTCAACGTGAGCTGTGTTGATTGTGATACCACGTTCGCGTTCTTCTGGAGCTTTATCGATTGAACCGTAATCTTGAGCTTGCGCGTAACCTTTCTTAGCTAAAACTGTTGTGATAGCAGCAGTTAATGTTGTTTTACCGTGGTCAACGTGGCCGATTGTACCAATGTTAACGTGTGGTTTTGAACGGTCAAATTTTTCTTTTGCCATTTAAATGATTCCTCCTAATAATTGAGTTTTGTTAGATTCTATAACAGTATCTACCGATTGTAATTATACCAAAGAACTCTCTTAAAAATCAACTGGTTATGACTGACATAACCAGCCGATTCAGTTCATTTGATAGGATTCAGCGTTAGAGATTATTCTCCGTTACCGCCGTTTTTCTTAATGATTTCTTCTGCAATGCTCTTAGGAACATCTTCGTAGTGGTCAAATGTCATACTGAAAGTACCACGACCTTGTGTTGCAGAACGTAATGTAGTTGCGTAACCGAACATTTCTGATAAAGGAATCATACCTTTAACGATTTGTGCGTTACCACGAACTTCAGAACCTTCAACGCGTCCACGACGAGCGTTAACATGTCCCATTACATCTCCGAAGTATTCTTCAGGAACTGTAATTTCAACGGCCATCATAGGTTCTAAAATAGCAGGTTGAGCTTTCTTAGCAGCAGCTTTCAACGCCATAGAAGCAGCAACTTTGAAGGCTGTTTCAGATGAATCGACATCATGGTAGCTTCCATCGTAAAGTTTAGCTTTGATGTCAACTAATGGATAACCAGCTAATACCCCGTTTTCCATAGCATCTTTCAATCCAGCTTCAACTGCAGGGATGTATTCACGAGGAACAACCCCACCGACAATTGCGTTTTCGAATTCGAATCCAGCACCTTCTTCGTTAGGAGTAAATTCAATCCATACGTGACCGTATTGACCTTTACCACCTGATTGACGAACGAATTTACCTTCAGCTTGTGTAGAAGCACGGAATGTTTCACGGTAAGATACTTGAGGAGCACCTACGTTAGCTTCTACTTTGAACTCACGACGCATACGGTCAACGATGATATCCAAGTGTAACTCACCCATACCAGCGATAACTGTTTCGCCAGTTTCTTGGTTAGTGTAAGCACGGAATGTTGGGTCTTCTTCTGCAAGTTTTTGTAAAGCAATACCCATTTTATCTTGGTCAGCTTTTGATTTAGGTTCAATAGCAACCTCGATAACTGGATCCGGGAATTCCATTGATTCTAAGATAACTTCTGCTTTTTCGTCACATAATGTGTCCCCTGTAGTTGTATCTTTAAGACCAACTGCAGCAGCGATGTCTCCTGAGAATACTTCTGGAATTTCTTGACGAGAGTTCGCGTGCATTTGTAGGATACGTCCTACACGTTCACGTTTACCTTTCGTTGAGTTCTTAACGTATGAACCTGATTGTAAAGTACCAGAGTACACACGGAAGAATGTTAAACGACCTACGAATGGGTCAGTCATAACTTTGAAGGCCAATGCTGAGAATGGTTCTTCATCAGATGAATGACGTTCTACTTCTTGGTCTGTGTTAGGGTCTACCCCTTTAATTGCAGGAACATCTAACGGAGATGGTAAGTAGTCAACTACTGCATCTAACATTAATTGTACCCCTTTGTTTTTGAAGGCTGAACCACATAATACTGGATAGAATTCTACCGCACATGTAGCTTTACGGATAGCTGCTTTTAATTCAGCTTCTGAAATTTCGTCACCTTCTAAATAGCGTTCCATTAATTCTTCATCAGTTTCAGCAACAGCTTCAACTAATTTTTCACGCCATTCTTCAGCTAAATCTTTTAAATCTTCAGGGATTTCAGTTTCTTGGATATCTGTACCTAAGTCATTTGTATAGATTTCAGCTTTCATTTTGATTAAGTCAATGATACCAGTGAAGTCATCTTCAGCTCCGATTGGTAATTGAATCGGGTGTGCATTTGCTTGTAAACGTTCGTGGATTGTACGTACTGAATATAAGAAGTCAGCACCGATTTTATCCATTTTGTTTGCAAATACGATACGTGGAACTCCGTATGTTGTAGCTTGACGCCATACAGTTTCTGTTTGAGGTTCTACCCCAGATTGAGCATCAAGTACAGCTACCGCACCGTCTAATACACGTAGAGAACGTTCTACTTCAACTGTGAAGTCCACGTGCCCTGGAGTGTCGATGATGTTGATACGGTGACCTTTCCATTGTGCTGTTGTAGCAGCTGATGTAATAGTGATACCACGTTCTTGTTCTTGTTCCATCCAGTCCATTTGTGAAGCTCCTTCGTGAGTTTCACCAATTTTATGGATCTTACCAGTGTAATAAAGTACACGCTCAGTCGTTGTAGTTTTACCTGCATCGATGTGGGCCATGATACCAATATTACGAGTATTTTCAAGAGAGAATTCTCTTTTTGCCATCTTCGTTCTACACCTCTTTCTATATTTCTAACAATAAGTGAGACCAAAAAGGTTGAAAAACCTTTTTAATCTTACCAACGATAGTGAGCAAACGCTTTGTTCGCTTCAGCCATTTATGTGTATCTTCACGTTTCTTAACAGAAGCACCTGTATTGTTCGCAGCATCCATAATTTCTTTAGCTAAACGAACTTCCATTGTGTCTTCACCACGTAAACGTGAGTAGTTTACTAACCAACGTAAACCTAATGTAGTACGACGGTCTGGACGAACTTCAACAGGAACTTGGTAGTTAGAACCCCCTACACGACGAGCTTTAACTTCAAGAACAGGCATAATGTTTTTCATTGCTTGTTCGAAAACTTCCATTGGATCGTTTCCAGTTTTTTCTTTAACGATATCAAATGCGTTATATAAGATTGTTGCAGCTTTACCACGTTTTCCATCTACCATTAAACGGTTGATTAAACGAGTAACTAATTTTGAATTATAAATTGGATCAGGTAAAACATCACGTTTTGCGACAGGACCTTTACGAGGCATTTATAATCCTCCTTTCATTTAATGAGTGTTTATTTATTATTTGTTTTTAGGACGTTTAGTACCGTATTTAGAACGACCTTGCATACGGTTGTTAACTCCTGCAGTGTCTAAAGCACCACGAATGATATGGTAACGTACCCCTGGTAAGTCTTTTACACGTCCACCACGGATTAATACAACGCTGTGTTCTTGTAAGTTGTGACCGATACCTGGAATGTACGCAGTTACTTCGATTAAGTTAGATAAACGTACACGGGCATATTTACGTAACGCTGAGTTAGGTTTTTTAGGCGTCATAGTACCTACACGAGTACATACACCACGTTTTTGTGGAGAGTTTGTATTCGTTTGTGATTTTTTGAAACTGTTATAGCCTTTACCTAACGCTGGAGAAGCTGATTTCTCAACTGCTGATTTACGAGGTTTACGGACTAATTGGTTAATTGTTGGCATTAAGCTCTTCCTCCTTCCCTAACGGGTTCTTCTTGGTCCACACTTCCGGGCGGACCATTTTTTGTTAAAAATTAAAAGACATCACTGTCTCATAAAATGGCCTTCTTACCAGTCAGCACGACTGATTTGATTACTTATCAGGAATCAGGTATAAAAGCACCTCTAATAGAATAGCATTTCTCCTCCAACACGTCAAGAATTTTCTTAAGAGAAAATGTTCCCTTTTATTCGGTACAATCTATATAGAAGAAACTTACTCCACAAATAAATATCCACCGGCTAAGCCGGTGGATATTTATTCGATTATTTATTGTTGTTAAAGAACGACATCCACTCTCCGAGTCTTATAATAAGCATCTCTTCGGCCTTCGTATAATTGTACTCCGTCTTTTTCAAAAAGATTAGCTTCTATAATACTCTCCATTGCTATATTAGCTGAATCCTTCTTCAATTTATCCTTAGGACGTGAAATAATCAGGTTCTTTGTTTTTCTGTCACTCCCTTTGAATCGTAAATGCAGTTTCTTCTCAACAAATGTATGATGTGTCATAATTTTTCCTCCTCATTTCTATTCATAATCTAATAAGTCTTACACTTATAAAAACAAATTTAGGAGTTAAATTGCTATGCTCTAAGAGATTTTTTCTGTGAACAATTGTAATTTTGTAATGCTACTTAGGCAGTTTTTTCTTTTTTACTTTCACTTCTACATCATATCCACATCGATAAGCTAATTCCAACAGAGTAAGAATAGTTGGATTATGGTCTCCGCTCTGCAATCTCGAAAGATTTGATGCTTTAAGGTCAACTTCTTTTGCAAAATCTTCTAAAGAAAGTCCTGTCACCGTTTGTAACTTTGTCATTTGTAACGCAACTCGCTGCATCATCGTTTCCTTTTCTAAATCATACTCAAACGTCGGATATTCTGATGAAAGCTTGCAAAGTTTTGAAGTTAGGTACGTCCCCATCGTCCATCTCCTCCTTAACATTTTTGGAAAGGGTTATTAGCAATCCATGTTTTCCTTTATACCAGCGACCCCATTTTTGAATCATCTCATCTGTCAACCCATCTTCTTGCAGTATTTTTAATATGGCTGCATATTTTACTTTTTCTTCGTATGAATACTCATCTAACCGATCTACCATATCTTTTTTGATTTTAAACTTGCGCTTCATCTCTCCCACCTCCACACCTTAAAATTATCATATATGATAATTTGTACTGACCCCAAAAAGTTAGACGATTAATTTAAGCAAAGGATTTAGTTCTGTATTGCACAGGACTAAGTCCTTTAATTTTACTTTGATTCGTTTGTTGTTGTAATAATCAATATAGTCGACGATTGCCCCCTCAAGTTCCTTTATTGACTTAAATGTCTGCTCATAGCCATAAAACATCTCTGATTTAAGAATGCCAAAGAACGATTCCATCATGCCATTGTCAGTACTATTACCCTTGCGGGACATAGATGGCTGAATACCCTTATCTTCTAAAAAACTATGATAAAACTCATGCTGGTATTGCCATCCCTGATCACTGTGGAGAATAGTACTCTCGTATTGTTCTTCTCTAAAAGCTTGTTTTAACATATCTTTTAATTGGTCTAAATTTGGTGAAGACGAAAGGGAATAAGCTATAATTTCGCTGTTATAACCATCTAAAATTGGTGATAAATATAGTTTTTGGTTACTTGTTGGGATAGAAAATTCCGTAATGTCTGTATAGCACTTTTCCATCGGTTTTGAAGCTTCAAATTGGCGTTGAATAATGTTTCCAACTCTCTTTCCAACGGTTCCATGATAAGAAGAGTACTTACGTTTTCGACGAATACGAGCCTTTAGACCTAACATTTTCATCAGGCGTTGTACCTTTTTATGGTTTACGATGAAACCACGGTTTCTAAGTTCAAGAGTAATACGACGATAGCCATAATTTCCTTTATGCTCGTTATAAATAGTTTCTATTTCGTTTTTTACGGCCTGATTCTTATCTTCTAGGTTTAGCTGCTTTAAGTGATAGTAGTAAGTTGAACGAGCAAGTTTAATAATCTTTAGAAGAATATCTAAAGGAAACTCTGGCACTAACTCTCTGACAATCTGTGTCTTTCTTCTTTCTCTTTTTCCTCCTTCAAGCGGAGTTCTCTCAACTTTTTTAGAATGGCATTCTCCGCTCTTAAATACTCATTTTCAGCCTGAAGGCGTTCTAGTTCTGTCATCTCTTCTGATTTTTTCTTTGGCTTACGGCCCATATTAAGTAGTCTCCCTCTTGTTTTCTCAACAATAGTATACTTATTTTTCTTGTATTGTGCGAGCCAGTTATAAAGCATCGCAGGACCTGGAAGACCGTATTCAAGAGAAACTCTTTCTATACTCAAACCTTTATGTAAGACTTTATCAATCATTTCTTGTTTTATTTCTGGAGGATAATAAATATTCTTCCCTTTTTTTACTATCTCTAAACCATAACGATCAATCAATTTAATCATATAGACAAGATTTCTCGCATTTATACCGAACGTATCTGCAAGTCGTGCGTAGCTAACTCCTTGTTTTCTGAGTTCATAAATTTGAACTTTATCCTCATAAGTTAATTTCATAAAAAAGCACCCCAAAAGTTAGATTTTCTGTCTAACTTTTAGGGTGCACTTCAAATTATCACATATGATAATTTTGCTCTTTTATAGTATTATTTTGCTCAAATAAATATCCACCGGCTTAGCCAGTGGATATTTATTGGTCTAATTAAAAAGAGACAGGCGAAATCGCCTGTCTCAAAATAGTGATTATTAAGCTTTTCCTGTTGATCCGAAGATATCCATTGTTTCTTTTGTTGTTTTAACAATAGCATCGAAACCAGGTTTGATAATTTTACGTGGGTCATAAACACCAGGGTCAGCATTTAATTTAGCACGAACTGCTGCTGTCCATTGTTGTTGTAATTCAGTGTTAACGTTGATTTTTGCATGTCCACGTTCAATTGCTTTTTTGATTTGGTATTCTGGGATACCTGATCCACCGTGTAATACTAATGGAGCACCTGTAGCTTCTGAGATTGCTAACATTTCATCGAAACCTAAAACTGGTTCGCCTGAGTAAGTTCCGTGAACTGAACCTAAAGCTGCTGCTAATGCATCAATTTTAGCTTCTTTAACCATACGTACACATTCGTTTAAGTCAGCGTAGTTGATTCCTCCAGTTACGCCATCTTCAGTACCACCTACAGTACCTACTTCAGCTTCAACTGAAGCTCCTTTTGGATGTGCATACGCTACAACTTCTTTAGTTAATTCGATGTTTTCATCGATTGGGAAGTGAGAGTGGTCAAACATTACTGAGCTGAATCCAGCGTCGATGTATTGTTTACATACTTCTACTGAAGAACCGTGGTCTAAGTGTAATGCTACTGGAACAGTGATGTCCATTGAATCTAATAACGCATTTACCATAGCTGAAACAACTTTTGGTCCACCCATGTATTTACCAGCGCCTTCAGATACACCTAAGATAATTGGTGAGTTAGCTTCTTGAGCTGCTGTTAATACTGCTTGTGTCCATTCTAAGTTGTTGATGTTGAATTGACCAACAGCGTATTTACCTTCTTTAGCTTTTTGTAACATTTCAGTCATGCTTACTAAACGACTCATGTTTTAGTTCCTCCTTGATGCTTACAGCATTTATTTTTAACGTTTTTATTATACCCTAATTTGTCCCTTTTTTCCACCTTTTCTTTTTTCATTACTATTTCTTTATTTTTCATTATGAAAATAAACATTGTATCAAATTTACATTTACATAACGCTTTTCATCATTTTAAAACGATAATTTCTGAAAACGATAAAATCTTCGCTTTTTATCCCAAATAGACCTTTAAAACAAACTTTGTTTTCATTATAATTAAGAAAAAGTCAGGTTGGTGGAATAATATATGAGAAGCACAAGCAAACAAGACAAGATCAAACGAATGGAATTTTATGGGGTTTGTATTTTATCTGTATTTACGATTACGGCAGGGTTCCTTACACGTCCCTCTGCGCAAGAAAGCATAGAGACTGTTCAAGCATCGAGAACATCAGCTGAACAGAATCAAGATTCTACTACTACACCAAACAACCCTCAGTCGCCACCAACGAATAAGCAAGTTGCACGCATCACTGCAAGCGGGGATATGCTCTATCACGATATTGTTTATGGCAGCGCATTTGACGGGACACAATATGATTTCAAGAATGACTACGAACAGATTACTCCACTCGTATCTAGCGCAGACTTAGCGATTGGGGATTTCGAAGGGACCATTAATCCAAACGAACCTCTTGCTGGATATCCACTTTCAACGCGCCCGAAGAAGTCATTCAAAGCATTAAAGACGCCGGATACGATGTACTCGACTTAGCACATAATCATATTCTCGATACGGGCATCGAAGGATTGAAATACACAGCTAATGCTTTCCGCAAAAATGGACTTGATATTTTTGGGGTGAAAGTAGATACGTCTGAAGGAATTCTTGTCAAAGAAGTCAACGGCATTAAAGTTGCTATCCTTGGATTTGCGTATGGATTCAACGGAATCGAAGCTACTCTCACCGACGAAGAATATAATAACCACTTATACGATTTAAATATGCAAAAGGTAAAACAACTCATCCAACGCGCTGAAGAAATTGCCGACTTTACGATTGTATTACCACAGATGGGAGAAGAATATCACCTTCATCCAACACAAGGGCAAGTAGATACGTATCATCAAATGATCGAATGGGGTGCCGATGTCATTTTCGGCGGACATCCACACGTGATTGAACCGACTGAAACGATCACAAAAGACGGTGAAAAGAAATTTATCATCTACTCAATGGGAAATCTTCTTTCGAATCAACGCGTCGAAACTTTGGAAAATATCTGGACCGAGCGTGGTGTGATTATGGACATCACCATCGAAAAAGAAAATGGGAAGACAACACTCACAAGTGTTAAACCTCATCCAACATGGGTTTCACGGACTGAAATTGACCGCAGTTTTATGGGAGGCCCTGCCTACGACTACCAAGTCTTTCTCGCAGAAAACTATATGCCAGGTGGTCCTCTAGAATATACCGTAGACAAAGAAACCCTCAGGCGAATTCAATCCGCGTATACCGAAGTAAACGAACTATTAAATATTAAATTCTAAATACACAAAAAGGCGCCTCCTACTCGATAGGAAGCGCCTTTTATGATTTCAAATTATTAAACACGTTCTGAAACGTATTTAATAATTTTATTTGGAGTATCGATTTCTTCGTAAGTGACTTCTGTTGGAGCCACTTCGATACCGAACTCTTCTAATCGAACAAGTAATTCAACGAATGCTAACGAATCCATTAGCCCTTCTTCTTTTAAGTTGATGTCTTTATCTTCGTATACTACTTCATCTTCGCAAATTTCTTCTAAAATTTCTAAAATTCTTTCTTCCATACTTTTCCTCCTCGGTTATTAAATTCTATTTATCCAAACATTCTTCCCGAAAATATCAGGAAACCAAACATCACGAGATGCATTGTAATAAACCAGCTTGTAACTTGGTACCACGTTTTATTCTTATTTTTCTTATAAAACTTCGACTTCTTCTGATACCACTCGAATAACGCCATCAGCACTCCATGGTAAACGCCATATACAATATAAGGAAGAGTGACACCATGCCAAAATCCCATGAAGGTCATATTGATTATATAGGCAACCATCGCTGTCGTCAATCTCTTCTTAAAGACTTTCTTACGCATGAAACGCATTACCACACGAGAGAAAACAAAATCTCGTAGCCATGTCGATAGCGTAATATGCCATCTGTTCCAGAAGTCTTTAATATCAATGCTGATGAACGGAAAGTTAAAATTCATCGGTGTTTCAATCCCAAGAATATTACTTGCCCCTACAGCCATTAAACTGTATCCAGCAAAGTCGAAGAATAAGTACGCCGTATAATAATACATATAAATAAGTAAATACCAAGAATCTCCTGGCCTTAGCATACTCATATGTTGAAATACCATTCCGGATAATACCAATTTATAGAATAAACCTAAAACTAATCTAAAAATACCAGTACCAGCGAGTTCTAAATACTCCGCTCGACTTCTTTGTTTGTGCCAATCATCCATAAAACGTCTGCTTCGGTCAATCGGCCCAGAACTAAGCGCCGGGAAGAATAACAAGAAATGCGTATAGTCGATGACGGACATCGGATTTTCAATCAACCCGTCATACATCTCGATAATGATTTGGACTAATTTGAAAGTCATATAAGAAATTCCTAAAAAGCCAAATCCATTCACGTTAAATATTGGCAATAGTTTTGCCACTATTAACGGCAAACCCGCTAACAATACCATAATCGGCATTGTCTTCTTGCGGTCTTTCAACTTAGAGGTTAGCTGCATCAAAATATACCCTAACACTACAAATCCCAGAAGTGCAATCAGCTGGTCTGGCGTTTTGATAAACACGAAATAGACCATCATTAGCGAGAATAGTAATGATAGATAATACGTAGATTTTTGAAAGACATTTAGTATGAACGCTACGATTAAGATAAGTCCTAGCGTCATAAAGAAAGAGAGACCTTCAAAATAATGCATCGACTACACAAGCTCCTTCAATTGTTTTTTATCAATCTTGCCATTATTATTCAATGGCATTTCATCTAAGAAGACTATTTTCTTTGGAATCATATATTCTGGCACATGTTGCGCCAACTCTTTTTTTACGAGTTTTACTGTTTCAAAACGTTTTTCAATGGGTTCATTATATACGACAAATGAAGTAATGGATTTTACTTTCCCATCTACAAGAACAGGTACAGTAGCAGCTTGACGAATTTTCGAATTCTTCAATAAGTTATTGTCGATATCTTCCAACTCGATACGGTGACCATGTAATTTGATTTGGAAATCGATCCGTCCTTCACAGAATAACAAATCTCCGTCAAAATGTCCCACATCTCCAGTACTATAAGCTCGCTCACCATCCACTTCAAAGAAATGTTTCGCATTCATTTCAGGATTTTCATAGTAACCTTTTGCTACTGTATTCCCGTAAATAATGATTTCGCCGCTTTCTGGGCCGTCAATGAGTACCGTTGTTCCAGGCTTAATCACACCCACAGGTAAATTATCTGGATACTTCTCTAACAATTCTCGTGTTAATGGCATCCATGTGACCATAACGGTTGATTCCGTTGGGCCATAGGTATTCACCACTTCCGCACGCGGGAATCGTTCCATTAACTTTTCAACGGTTGTACTGAATAACTTTTCCCCGCAGAAGACGAACTGCTCTAATTCAGGAAGTAATTCTTGATTAAAACTTGGATCCACTAAGCACATTTCCGCAAACGATGGCGTTGAAATCCATACCGTCGCTTTTGATTCTTCTAATGTTTTAAATAACACTTTGAAATCTTGCAAGTGCTCCTTATCAATTTGTACAAGCGGCGCATGCATATAGAGCGCTGGCCAAAGTGACATCACTGATAAATCAAACGAGAATGGCGGATGTCCAAGGAAAACTTGTGGGCCTTTCTCTTTGTAATACCCTGTGTACCAATCCAAGAAGTTGTTCAAGTTATTGTAAGTAATAGAAACTCCTTTTGGTTTTCCTGTACTTCCAGAAGTAAAGATAATATAGAAAATATCTTCTCCTTGAACATAATGCTCTTTTGAAATACGTTCGGTCGTAGAAGCAATGACTTCTTTCGCTTTTGGAACGGTCAATGTCGGTACATCTAGTATAATTTCCTCGCTTACTAGTACTATTGGACTCTTTACTGTCGCAATAATATCTTCCACACGGTCAATCGGTGTATTTACATCTACTGGACAATAGGCACGCCCAGATTTTACACACGCTAGAAAATACACCAACATAAATGGATGCTTATGCCCGTAAACAACGATTGGAGACTTGTCTTCTTTATAGGTTTCACTCAAGTAAAACGCAAGCTTATCCGAGTATTCCCAGACAAGGTTCGCTGTCAATTCATCTTCCGGCATTAAATCATGTCGGTACACCACTTTGTCTTGTTTACTATTTAATTCTAATTGCTCTAATAACTGTTTCATGGTTTCTCCCGAACACTTTTTAAAATCTCTTTCTGAAATACAACTGTACTATTTTCAGGTACAAAAGGATTATAGCATACAGGTATATACTTGCATATGAAATTCCAGCAAAAAATAAAGAATTTTAACGATTTTTTTAACAAAAAAAGCCGGAAATGATTCCGACCCTTTTCACTCAACAATTATGCAAGTCTACTTAGGAAATACTCTACTTCAATTTCAACACCTAGCGCTAAAACACGCTCGTCGATGTCGAATTTTTCATGGTGATGGCCATAAGCCGTTTCTTCACCAGATTGACTTCCTAATAAACCATAAACACCTGGCTTATTGACTAAGAAATCTGCAAAGTCATCCGCACCCATTGACAAATCATAGTCTGTAATAAGGTTGTCAATCCCTTCCACTTTTGCAACCACCTTTTGGAATTCTTCTGCTAACTCTGGAGTATTGATGACTGGAGCTGCCGCATCATACCAATCAATTTCAAATTCACAACGGTTGAGTTCTGCAATTCCTTTAGCGATACGTGTGACAGCTTCTTTTAAGTGTTCACGTGTTTCATGGCTAAACGCACGAATCGTCCCTTCGATTTCAGCGTCGTTGGCAACGATATTATAGCGAGTTCCTGCATTTAACTTACCGACTCCAACAACAGCGCGGTCGATTGGATTCACTTCACGAGCGACGATTGTTTGTAAGGCCACAACCACTTCACTAGCCGTTACAAGGGCATCATGTCCTAAATGAGGGCGACCTACGTGAGAGCTCTTTCCTGTAATTTTGATTTTGAAAATATCACATGAAGCATTCACCGGACCCCCTTGAACCGCAAACGATCCAACAGGTAGTCCTGAATTTACGTGAATCGCAAATGATTCATCGATGTTGTCAATTTTTCCAGAAGCAACAAATTGTTTTGCTCCCGCACCAATTTCTTCTGCAGGTTGAAATGCAATTAAGACGGTTCCTGCAAAGTTATCTTTCAACTCGTTCAAGATTCTAGCGGTTCCTAGCCCCATTGTCGTATGTGCATCATGTCCGCATGCATGGTTTAATCCTGGACGTTTAGACGCATAAGGTTTACTAGTGCAGTCCGGAAGTTCTAATGCATCAATGTCCGCACGGAGTAATACCGTCTTTCCTTCCCCTTTTCCACCTTTAATAATGGCTAACGTTCCTGTTTCGGCCACTTTCTCAAATGGGATTCCGAATGAAGTTAATTCTTTTTGAATGTAGGCAGCAGTATCGTACTCTTTTAAGCTTGATTCTGGATTTTCGTGAAAATATCTTCTTGTTGCGACAAGATATTCGTTTAACGCTTGTGCTTTTTGTTTAATTTCGCTCATGGTCTTTGCCTTCTTTCATTGAATAAAGAGGCATGCTAAGCACGCCTCCTAAAGTTTTGTTTTTTCGAAATGTAACATATATGTTACATTTTTCTTTTTTCATATATTAGTTTTTCAAAGTTGCTTTTTCCCAAACTGGTACGCTAGCACCTTTTGTAACTTCTTCGATTTTCTTAGCAGTTTCTGGTGATTGGTAGTATTCTACAACTTTTTTGTAAACTTCGTTGTTTTCGTTACCTTCTTTAGCAGCGATTACGTTGTAGTAAGGTTTTGAAGAATCTGTAATTTGTTCGATAAAGATTGCATCTTTTGTTGGTTGGAATCCAGCTTCAACAGCAAAACCATTGTTGATTAATGAAGCAGCAACATCATCTAAAGCACGAGCTGTTTGTCCAGCAGGTAATTCTTTGATTTGGATGTTTTTAGGATTTTCAACGATATCATCTTTAGTTGCTAAAGTGTTGTTAGGATCTTTTAATTTAATAACGCCAGCTGCGTGTAGTAAACGTAATGCGCGTGAGTTGTTTGAAGTATCTTCAGGAATAGCAATTGTATCGCCATCTTTTAATTCACTTACGTTTTTAATTTTCTTAGAGTACACACCCATTGGAGCAATTACAGTGTAGCCGATTGGTTTGATGTGTGTTCCTTGTTCTTTGTTGAAACGTTCTAAGTAAATAATTGTTTGGAAAGCGTTCAAGTCAACGTCGCCATTTTCTAACGCTTGGTTAGGTTGTACGTAGTCAGTAAATTCTACTAATTCAACTTCAATACCTTCTTTTTCTTTCAAACGAGCAATAATGTCATCCCAAACTTCGTGGTTACCAGCGTTAACACCAATTTTCACGTGTTTGTTTTCTTGTTTAGCTTCTGTTGAAGCTGAGCTTGATGAGTTTCCTGAGTTTGATGATTGTGCAGCTCCACATGCTGCTAATGATAATGCTGCCGCTGCAGCTACGAATAATTTTTAAAGTTCATTTTTGTTTTCCCCTTTTGTGTTTGTTTTTTGTTTTTGGATGAGATTCCTCGCATCCTGTTTTAGTCGAGCTCGCAATCGCAGAAATGGCATGCGTTTCCTCAAACGTCCGCAGAACGTTTCACGTTCCTTCCGGCGTTCGAGTCCAACGTTCCATTTCTGAACGCGATTGCTCGCATCCTGTTGTAGTTGAGTTCGAAAAGGCAGAAACGACGTCCACTTCGACAAATATCCGCACGACTTGTTCCAAGTCCCTTGCGTTATTTGTCTCCAGTGATTCGTTTCTTAACGCCTTTTCTCACATCCTGTTATTTAGTGGCTTTTTTCTCTAAATAGTCACCGATTGCTTGGGTGGTGAAGACGATGATAAGCATGATGATTGTAGCTACCACGATAACGTCTCCTTGGAATCGGTTATAACCTCGTGAGATGGCTACGTTACCGATACCGCCGGCACCAAACGCTCCGGCCATGGTTGTTAAACCAATTAAGCTGATAATCGTTAGTGAGCTTGCACGTATTAAGCTTGGCAAGCCTTCTTTTAAGTACACTCGGAAGATAATTTCTAGCGGTGTACATCCCATTGCTTCACTAGCTTCGATAACCCCTTTATCTACTTCGGTCAATGCTAATTGCACTTGACGAGAAGTAGAATGGAACGGTTGCGATTACTAACGGGACAATTGCCCCAGGAATACCAATGGTTGTTCCTACGATTGCACGAGTTACTGGAATCAGTAACATGGCAAGAATGATAAATGGAATTGAACGGAATAAGTTCACGACTTTATCCAGTACCAAATACAAGGCTTTATTTTCAAGGATATTTCCTTCACGCGTTACAACGAGTGTCACCCCTAAAGCAATCCCTAAGATTCCAGCAATTAAACCTGTTAACCCAACCATGATCAATGTATCGAGGGTTGCTTTTTGAATTTCCAACCAAACTTTAGCGTCGATGTTTGGGAACCACGTTTTAAGATCAATAAAGGCTACTAAATTCATATTAGGCACCTCCCTTTTCTTCTAAGACTTCTACGGAAACGCCTTGTCCTTTAATGTAAGAAAGTGCACTTTCGATGCTTTCTTGTTCACCAGATAGACCAACCAATAATGTTCCCACCGGAGTTTCTTGGATGATTTCCACGTTGGCGAATAAGATGTTCGCTGCTACTTGGAACTGAGTCGATAATTTCGTAATCAACGGTTCCCCTGTTGAAGCACCGACGAATGAAATTTTCACTAAGTAGTCTCCCTCTTTCAGATTCAAGAGCTGTTCGTGGGAGAGAACTGTTTCAATTCCTTGGTTGATATGAGTCGCTGTATCGATAAAATCTTTCGTTAAGTTGCGTTGTGGATTTGTAAAGATATCAAGTACTGTTCCTTGCTCGATCACTTCACCGTCTTCCATTACTGCAACCTTATTACAGATTTCTTTCACCACTTGCATCTCATGCGTGATAATCACAATCGTAATTCCTAATTGCTCATTTACCTTCTTCAATAACTCTAAGATTGAGTATGTTGTTTTAGGGTCAAGCGCACTTGTCGCTTCGTCACAGAGCAATACGTCTGGGTCGTTGGCTAACGCACGGGCAATGGCCACACGTTGTTTTTGTCCACCAGACAGTTGGCTTGGATAGCTGTTTGCTTTATCCTCAAGGCCAACCAGTTGTAAGAGGGAGTCAACTTTCTCTTTGATTTCTTTCTTCGTTAACTTCACCAATTTTGGTTCCGCATTTGGATCAACAGCTGTTTCTCCTTCTTCCACTAGTGGTTTCTTCGCTTTTTTCAACGGGAAAGCCACGTTGTCAAAGACGCTTAACGTATTCATTAAGTTGAAGTGTTGGAAAATCATTCCAATTTTCTTACGCGCGTCACGCAATTCATTTGGTTTCAATTTCAATAAATCTACGCCATTCACTTCCACATTCCCACTAGTTGGACGTTGCAGTAAATTAATGGTACGAACTAAAGTACTTTTTCCAGCACCACTATAGCCGATAATTCCATAGATATCCCCGTCTTCCACATTCACAGAAACATTTCGAACGGCTTTAACGACTTTTTTTCCTTGCGTAAAGGTGACGTCGATATTTTCTAATTTAATCATGTGTTCTCCTTTCTTTTCTTCAAACAAAAATCGTCCCCTCACTAACATGGGTTAGCAAAAGGACGAGTCAAATTCTCGTGTTACCACCTTTGTTTATAGTATTCTCACAAATACTATCTCAGTCTGTTTCAATCAAAACAGAAAGCTGTATCGGGCTTACCCGTAATCATCTAATCATTCGACGATTAACACTCCGAGGCCATCTTCAAAGCTTCCACTAATGTCTCTTTTCACCAACCGAGACTCTCTACTGAAAAGTTCCACTTTTACTCTTCTCATCAACGTGTCTTATAAACATGTTAATAGGATACCAACAAACCACCTTCTAGTCAATTAACACTTTTTATCACTAGTTATAACTGCTGGTTATATCAAAAAATGAAACCTTCTATGATAATAGCTTATATTTCTCTACCTTTTTATTTTCTTGTACAATGAGAATGACAACCGCGAAAGGAGCTTACTTATGAAGCACGAATTAATTCCTTATAAAACAATGCCGATTTGGACGGCAGAAACATTACCAGAGCCATTTAGAAAAATGCATAATACAAAAGTGGGTACTTGGGCACACCTCACAATTTTAGAAGGAGCTCTAACTTTTTATGAACTAGACGAAGAAGGAAATGTTTTAGCAGAACATCTCTTTACGAAAGATTCTGAGATTCCATTCGTCGAACCTCAAGCATGGCACCGCGTTTCTCCAGCAAGTGACGATTTGAAATGTTATCTGACTTTCTATTGCATGCCTGAAGATTATTTCGCAAAAAAATACGACCTCACGCGCACACACTCAGAAGTGATCGAGGCAACACCGAAGTTCCCTAAAGGAAAGGTGCTCGATCTTGGAAGTGGCGAAGGAAGAAATAGCTTATACTTGGCGAAGAAAGGCTTCGGTGTGACTTCGCTCGATATCAACTCGATGAGTCTTGCGAAATTAGCACAGATTGCGGAAGCAGAAGGGCTTGATATCGATATTCAACCTTACAATATTGAGAGCGCAGATATTCCAGGAGGCCTCTATGACGTGATTATTTCAACAGTGGTCTTGATGTTCTTAGATCCGTATACAATTCCTGATGTGATTGAAAATATGCAATCCCATACAGCACCTGGCGGGTTCAACCTCATCGTGGCGGCCATGTCGACAGAAGACGCACCTTGTCCTGTCAACTTCCCTAAGACATTTGCAAGTGGCGAATTGAAAGACTACTACGCTGGCTGGACCTTGCATAAATATAATGAAGACTTTGGCTAACTCCATAAAACGGACGAAAACGGCAATCACATTAAAATGAGATTTGTGACACTATTAGCAGAGAAATAAGGATGCGAGAAAAAGCGTTAAGAAACGAATCACTGGATACAAAGAAAGGACATCAGCAAATTTGCTGATGTCCTTTTTGCTCACATCCTATAGTTGAACTCGGGCTCACAGGACTGACGTCCACTTCCCGTAGTATCCGCACGACTTGTTCCAAGTCCCTTGCGTTACTCCGGTCCAGTGGTTCAGTCCTGAGCGTTCGCCCTCGTATCCTGTTATTTGATATACAATGTATCGCCTTTTAATGTAAAGGTTGTATCTTCAGTGATTGTCTCACCTGTTAAGACTAAGACGTCTTTTCCTTGTTTTGTTTCATCAACAACTCGATATTCACCGTCTTTTTTAACAACTAGTACATTATATTTTAAGTTTTTTTCTTCTTCTGTAGTTGGGATTACAAGAGCTTCTGTAACTCCTGTTAATTCAACCGCTTTTGAAAAATTATTATCTTTAACAATATAGAATTTACCATCTTTTTTAACAATGCTATATCCATTTTCAATGGCTTTATTCATCTCTGCATTTTTCAATTCTTCAGATTCAGTCGTTGAAATTTTGTCTTTAACGCTATCCGCTGCTTGTTTAATTTTAGCAGCAGCATCATTTAATTTATCCTGGTTATTTTGCAGAGCTTGTTGCACCACTTGAGAATTTTTCACTTGTTCTTGTTGCTCTTTTTGGCGCTCATGTCTTGCTTGATAACGTTGGAAACGTAAAAATGCATACACTGCAATAATCACAATCGAGATAATAACGCTTAAAATACGACGTCCTTTATTTTCCACTTATATTCACTCCTCTAATAAGATAAGCTTATTTTATCATAAACCTGCTTCGTTTCCTATCCTGTAAGCACAAAAAAGCACTTCGGCATTGCTACCAAAGTGCTCAATTTTATAAATGATCTGTTCCAGGCGTTTCAACCGTCTGTGCAGAAGTTGTTTCTGTTGGTGTAGGATATAACCTCATTGTAGCAACCATGTCAACCAAAGATGCGCCTTGTCCTATGAATTTTTCAAAAACTTGCCAAAGCGGTGAATTGAAAAATTATTACAAAGGATGGATATCCCATAAATACAATGAAGATTTTGGCAACTTACACCAAAGAGATAAGGACGGTAACTTTATTAAAATGCGGTTCGTAACAATGCTTGCTCAAAAAGCCGATGTAAGCCGATTTTAACTGAAATGAAAAGGTGTGCCAAAGATTGCTAGCACACCTTTTTTGCATTCTATTTTACTCGATATATAATGTCTTATCCTTCACTCGGAAAGTAGTCTTATTAGTAATCGTCTCACCTGTTAGCACAAGAATTTCTTTTCCACTCTTTGTCTCGTCTACTACGCTCCACTCACCATCTTTTTTAACAGTAAGTAAATTGTATTCTTTATTGAAGTCTTCGTCTTTTGTCGGAACTACATATACTTCTGAAACTCCTGTTAATTCAGTTGCTTTATCAACATCTAAATTTTTAACAATTAAGAACTTGCCATTCAACTTCACAATTTTATATCCTTGCGAGATATCCTCATCCATTTCAGCGCCTTTTAGTTTTTCCGCAGCCTTCACTTGTTCTGAGAAAGCATTAAGCCACTTAATTGCTTTCTCATTCTCAGCCCTGTAATCTACTTGTGTCGCTCGTATTTGAGCTTGATAGAGTTCTTCCTTACGTCTTGATTCATAGCGCCAATAAATGGTCACACACACTAGAATTATAGTCCCCAATATACTTAAAATACGACGTCCTTTATTATCCACTTATATTCACTCCTCTAATAAGATACGCTTATTTTATCATAACCCTGCTTCGTTTCCTATCCAGTATGCACAAAAAAGCACTTCGGCATTGCTACCAAAGTGCTTCATTTTATAAATGATCTGTTGAAGGTGTATAAAATGTTTCTGCAGAAGTTGTATCTGCTGTGGCAGGTTCTGGTCTTTGAACCTCTACTTTCGTTAAGTCTACAGTAGCAGTTTTCGTTCCATCACTCCACGGAATTTCATAAGCCCTTCCGGAATATACCCAATTTTGCTTACCAGCTTCTTGTGCTTTTGAAGATTGGTCTAATTGATCTTTCATCCATGCTAAAGCTTGTTCCAACGTTGCAAATTCTTGTCCCGTATTCCCTAACGGTTTCAAAGGATATGCAGTTGTAGCACCTGTCTCAGCAACAGAAGTTACAGTTGGTACTTCTGTTGGAGTTACCTCCTTCGTTTGTTGACTGATTGAAGTTTCATTATTCCCTCGGTTTGTGTTTCTTTCTACCGGAGCAATGCCTTGTTCAACCTCTCTTGTGATTCTTTCTTCTGTGGTTACTACTGGTTCTTCTGTAGTGACCGTTTCGGTTGACTCTTGAGTTTGTTTTTTCTCTTGTTTTTCATCGGCGACTTCTTTCTTTTCAGTACTATTTGAAGGAGTTGACGAATTTGCTGACGCACTTGTTTGTACTTCTACGACTTGAGTGACTTTTTGCATTGGACTCATCGCTTGTGAAATACCGTAAACACCTGCTAGCATCGCTAAAGATAGGCCAAGCGTAATTCCCAATTGACTCGCCAAACCTAATGATTTAAAACCTTCTTGTAATTTCACTAAAAATGCTTTCATCGTCTATCCCCTTTCTCCTTTTAATTTTTCAAACTATTATACCATATTTTTTCATATTTGTTGAATGAAAAACATATATTATCACAAATTTAATTATTATTGCAATAGCATCTAGCAACTTTATTTGTGAAATGTTGTTAACAAAAACTTCACAATTAATTTTATCGATTTTAACGTATTTACATTATATATGAAAATAATTTCATTGGCTAGTTACTATATAAATACAAATGTTACGATTCTATTAAATTAAACGTAGTCACATTCAGTTTATTTCAAAAAATCCTTTAGTTGTAGCTTTTTTAATCCGAATTTTTACACCAATACCCTCTAAACCATCTTTCTTCCCTCAAAATGCGAGAATTTGAAAACGTAGTGAAAACATGAAAACAGTGTTTTTACAAAAAAAGACTAGACAGCGTCGTCCAGTCTTTTCTAAATTAAATAAATCCTGCAAAAATTTGTGCACCTATTAAAGTAATCATTCCTGAAATCACAATCGATAAACCACTCATCGCACCTTCGACTTCACCTAATTGCATGGCACGTGCCGTCCCAATCGCATGAGAAGAGGTTCCAATCGCAATCCCTTTCGCAACAGGATGCGTAATTCCCGTTACCTTACAGATAATTTCACAGAACATATTTCCTAAACCCCAGTAAGAATAATTACCGCAACGGTAATTGTCACATATCCACCTGCCTCTTGAGACAAACCCATCCCAATAGCAGTTGTAATCGATTTTGGTAATAAGGTTACGTATTCTTCATGATTCAAGTGGAAGAGAAATGATAACACCCAAACCGTACATAGGCTCGTCAATACCCCCGCACTAATTCCTGCAAATATGGCGCCTTTATGCTTTTTCAATTGCTCGATTTGTTGATACAACGGAATCGCTAAACAAACCGTTGCGGGCGTTAAGAGATAACTTAAGCTATCCGCACTCGCATAATAGCTATCATAGTCGATTTTAAAGACATTTAATACAACAATTACGAAAATAATCGCCACAAGTAGCGGGTTAAAGATTGGCCATTTATAACGGTCACGAAGAAATACTCCGATTTCAAAGCCAATAATACTAATCACAAATCCAATGGTTGCTGTATTAAGAACGAGTTGATTCATCTTTGGCTCCTTTCTCGAGGACGTATTGCGTTACTTTTCCTGAAACAATCATCACTGCAAATGTTGTAATAATCGTGACGATGGATACCGGTACAATAATACGATGCAGCTGATCCCACGACTCGATAATTCCAACAGCTGCTGGGATAAACATCAACGACATAATCTCGATTAAACGTTCCTGCTTGATATACTTTTTCAATTTTAACAACCCCAGTCATTAATAAAGCCATCATTAGAACGAGCCCATAAATACTTGCTGGAATTGGAAGTGGGATGTAATATTTCATGATTTCACCGATACAGGTAACAATCATGATCCAACCAAACTGTTTAAAATATTTCATTAGATCTCCTTTAGTAAAAAAAGCACCCCATTCAAGCCGTACTCAAATCGCGTGCAGGTTTCATTTATCTATAAAAATTGAATCTGGAAAAGCATACTCTCCAACTTCCCCTCATAATATATTCAAATGTACGGAAAGTCAACTACGACACTGTGAACATTTGTTACTTTAATGATGCTAAACCGAGCCCCTACTTACATGAGTTTATTTTCGAAATTATCATATATGATAATTTGAAGTGCACCCTAAAAGTTAGACAGAAAATCTAACTTTTGGGGCGCTTTTTTTATGAAATTAACTTATGAGGATAAAGTTCAAATTTATGAACTCAGAAAACAAGGAGTTAGCTACGCACGACTTGCAGATACGTTCGGTATAAATGCGAGAAATCTTGTCTATATGATTAAATTGATTGATCGTTATGGTTTAGAGATAGTAAAAAAAGGGAAGAATATTTATTATCCTCCAGAAATAAAACAAGAAATGATTGATAAAGTCTTACATAAAGGTTTGAGTATAGAAAGAGTTTCTCTTGAATACGGTCTTCCAGGTCCTGCGATGCTTTATAACTGGCTCGCACAATACAAGAAAAATAAGTATACTATTGTTGAGAAAACAAGAGGGAGACTACTTAATATGGGCCGTAAGCCAAAGAAAAAATCAGAAGAGATGACAGAACTAGAACGCCTTCAGGCTGAAAATGAGTATTTAAGAGCGGAGAATGCCATTCTAAAAAAGTTGAGAGAACTCCGCTTGAAGGAGGAAAAAGAGAAAGAAGAAAGACACAGATTGTCAGAGAGTTAGTGCCAAAGTTTCCTTTAGATATTCTTCTAAAGATTATTAAACTTGCTCGTTCAACTTACTACTATCACTTAAAAGCAGCTAAACCTAGAAGATAAGAATCAGGCCGTAAAAAACGAAATAGAAACTATTTATAACGAGCATAAAGGAAATTATGGCTATCGTCGTATTACTCTTGAACTTAGAAACCGTGGTTTCATCGTAAACCATAAAAAGGTACAACGCCTGATGAAAATGTTAGGTCTAAGGGCTCGTATTCGCAGAAAACGTAAGTACTCTTCTTATCATGGAACCGTTGGAAAGAGAGTTGGAAACATTATTCAACGCCAATTTGAAGCTTCAAAACCGATGGAAAAAGTGCTATACAGACATTACGGAATTTTTCTATCCCAACATGTAACCAAAAAAACTATATTTATCACCAATTTTTAGATGGTTATAACAGCGAAATTATAGCTTATTCCCTTTCGTCTTCACCAAATTTAGACCAATTAAAAGATATGTTAAAACAAGCTTTAGAGAAGAACAATACGAGAGTACTATTCTCCACAGTGATCAGGGATGGCAATACCAGCATGAGTTTTATCATAGTTTTTTAGAAGATAAGGGTATTCAGCCATCTATGTCCCGCAAGGGTAATAGTACTGACAATGGCATGATGGAATCGTTCTTTGGCATTCTTAAATCAGAGATGTTTTATGGCTATGAGCAGACATTTAAGTCAATAAAGGAACTTGAGGGGGCAATCGTCGACTATATTGATTATTACAACAACAAACGAATCAAAGTAAAATTAAAAGGACTTAGTCCTGTGCAATACAGAACTAAATCCTTTGCTTAAATTAATCGTCTAACTTTTTGGGGTCAGTACAAATTATCAAATATGATAATTTCGGTTAGAGAAAAAACACCCCGTCTAAGGCAAACCTTAAACGGGGTACTCAATTGCTGTTAGTCTAAGTTTTTCATGGTTGGGAATAATAGGACGTTACGGATTGATTGGCTGTTTGTTAGTAACATAACTAAACGGTCAATTCCGATACCTACCCCACCCGTTGGAGATAAACCATATTCCAACGCTTGGATGAAGTCTTCATCATGCGGATGCGCTTCGTCATTCCCAGCAGATTTTTCTTCTACTTGTTTCATGAAACGTTCACGTTGATCGATTGGGTCTGTTAACTCCGTGAAGCCATTTCCGTACTCTTTTGTACAGATGAAGCATTCGAAACGATCTGTGAAGCGTGGGTCTTCATCGTTTTTACGGGCTAATGGAGATACTTCCACTGGATGTCCGTAGATGAATGTTGGTTGGATTAATGTTTCTTCAACGAATGTTTCGAAGAATTCGTTCACGATATGTCCGAACGTCATTGAATCTTCTACTTTCACGCCTTTTTCTTTCGCGATTGCGCGAGCTTCTTCGTCTGTCATTTGTGGCCAGAAGTCAACGCCTGTTACTTCTTTAATGGCATCAACCATATGGATTCTCTTCCATGGAGCTTTTAATTCCACTTCATGTTCGCCATAAGGAACTAATGTTGTTCCTAATACTCTCTTGGCAACATCTGAAATAATTCCTTCTGTTAAATCCATTACATCTTTGTAGTCTGTGTAAGCTGTATAGATTTCGATTGAAGTAAATTCAGGGTTGTGAGTTGTATCAATACCTTCGTTACGGAACACACGTCCGATTTCGTATACGCGTTCCATCCCACCAACGACTAAACGTTTTAAGTGTAATTCTGTAGCGATACGCATGTATAATTCCATGTCTAACGCATTGTGGTGTGTGATAAATGGACGAGCATTTGCCCCACCCGCTAATGTGTGTAGTACTGGAGTTTCAACTTCTAAGTAATCGCGGTCGTCTAAGTAACGACGGATTTCACGAATAATTTTACTACGGGTTACGAAACGGTCGAAGCTGTCACGGTTACTAATTAAGTCTAAGTAACGTTGACGGTATTGTTGTTCTACGTTTGTTAATCCGTGATATTTATCAGGAAGTGGACGAAGTGCTTTTGTTAAATGAACGAATTGTTCTGCTTTAACAGATAATTCACCAGTGTTTGTGACCATAACAGTCCCTACAACACCAACGATGTCTCCTAAGTCTGCTTTGTGAAGACTTCGTACGCATCATCTCCAACAGCATCTTTACGTACATAAATTTGGATTTGGCCTTTGCCGTCTTGGATGTGGGCAAAACCAGCTTTCCCTTTTCCACGTTTTGTCATCAACCGTCCAGCAATTTGAACCGTTACAGGCTCTTGCTCAGCAAGTGATTCCTTTGTAGCTCCTTCAAATTGTTTGTGGATTTCTTCAGTTGTATTTTTTTGTTTGAAGCCAGTACCGAAAGGATCGATTCCTTTTTCGCGTAATTGACTCATTTTTTCACGACGAACTTGTAATTGGTCATTTAATGTTTCTTGTGTTTCTACTTCGAAAGACACGTTTGTTCCTCCTTTGAACGCTGCTTGTTCTTCATAACTCTCCTTATTGTACCAAAAGAAGAGGCTTTATTGAAAGTATTTCAAGGCTTTTTGCTTAAATTTCTGCCAAGCGTTGTTTTTGACGTTCTTCACGTTCTAAATGTTCTACCACGAATTGGTCTAATAACGCTTCTACTGTTTGTAAATTCTCAGCTTCGTTAATGGCTACTTTTGTTTTAGAGGCACGTGGTACTCCTTTTAAGTAATAGCCAGCTAATTTACGGAATTCTTTCGTTGCGACTGCTTCACCTTTAAGGTTAGCAAGTCGTTGTAAGTGTAATTTCGCAATTTCGATTTTCTCTGGAACAGTATTTTCAGGAAGCAATTCGCCAGTTTCTAAATAATGCACCGTTTGACGAATCATCCATGGGTTTGCAAGTGCTGCACGTCCAATCATAACGCCGTCCACGCCTGCAATATCAATCATGCGTTTAGCATCTTCTGGAGAGCGAACATCCCCGTTTCCGATTAAAGGAATACGCGTTAAGTTCTTCTTCACCTCTCCTAGGATTTCCCAGTCGGCTTTCCCGTCATACATTTGAACACGAGTACGGCCATGCATCGCAACGGCGCTCGCACCGGCACGTTCTGCAGCAAGGGCATTTTCCACCGCATATAAATGCTCGTGGTCCCATCCTGTACGCATCTTCACGGTCACCGGCTTATCGACTGCGTCTACAACCGCCGCAACCATTTCGTATACTTTATTCGGATCTAGTAACCATTTTGCTCCGGCTTCTGCCTTAATGACTTTGTTAACAGGGCATCCCATGTTGATATCGATAATCGCTGCTTCTGTATTTTCAGCCACATATTTCGCCGCTTCGACTAACGTATCTTTATTTCCGCCCATAATTTGAACGCTGAGTGGATACTCGTTTGGCTCGATATGAAGCATGCTTAATGTTTTCTCATTACGAAATTGAATCCCTTTGTCGCTAATCATTTCGCAAACCACTAAACCGGCACCGAATTCTTTTACAGTGACACGGAAAGCAGAGTTTGAAATCCCAGCCATTGGGGCTACAACTACGCTATTGTCAATTTGAATATCTCCAATTTTGAAACTCATCTTAATCTCCTTTTTCAATCTGTTAAATCGTCTATCCAGTGAACCACTTTCTCTCAATCAATCGAAAAGCACGAGCTGCATCACCAATAGTGAGTGCGACTCGTGCGCTTAGTTCACATATTTCTTGCCGGATTATTGTACCATAACCCGCGCCTTCTTGCATTTGATTCCCCTTAATAAAAGAGTCTCATTGAAAGAAGCACGTACGTAATGAGGAATCCACCCGTTAAGAATAACTGCCATCCCGTTTCGTTCACTGTTTTTAGTTTAAACGAAACCCAGCTAAACAATGAGAAACTGAGAAGGAACCCCACTGCCGCCACTGCTATAATAGACAGCATCACAAGGAGTAGTTGTTACCCTACTAAGAAAAAGTTGTACGTTCCTAACATCGCCACAAAGAAAAGGGCCCATGAAATCCACATCAAGGCAGTAGCGACTTTATGTATTTTCACTAACCCTGGTTGTTTTTCAAAACGTCGTTCTTCCATTAACCTCTTCCTCCTAAACCTTTTTATCAAAATCGAATGACTCCCGTGAAGAGCAACAACAAAAAGGTGAGCCAAGTCCCTGTAAGAAGTAGCTGCCACCAAGTGTCTTTAACCGATTTTTCTTCTACCGCAATTAAAACATACATCATGAAACTGACAAATGTCATAATCATGAGAATTGGCATGATGAAGATAGCAATCAACAGTCCTCCTGGGACACCACGACTGGTCATGAAAATCCATTGTGGCACTAATCCAAGCCACATCAAGACTTCTGCAATACTTTTTGCTTTCTCTGGTTTCATTAAAGACCTCCAACATCATCTGATATTTTGTTTCTGAATTTGTTTAGCAAGCGATTTTGGAGCTAGCGATAATAAGCAAATGCAAATTCCAAATAGGAACACCACTAATCCAATCACTTCAATAATACTATTGAACTGCGAGAACACTCCAATCATGAGCGCCAATATGATGGCAGAAAAACCAACCTTGCGAACAGCCTTTGCAGTGGCTCTGTAATAGTCTTCAATCGTTTCAGGAGTGGCCGATGTATGTTGCAACTTCACAAGTTCCTGATGCGTTTTTCTCCAATAATTCATCCCCATCCAGAAGATTCCGCCAATGGTCATCGCTGAAAACAGCACTAAAATAGCTGCACCTATTTCGTCCATATTTTCAATAGTTTTTACAGATGAATCCATCTCTTCAAACGTCACCAGTGTAACCGCCGAACAAATAAATGAGATAAGGGTAAACCACCCTGCTTTGTTTGACACTTTTCGTTCCATACGACCCTCCTATGTTAGATTCAGTATAAACAAAAATGAGCCAAGGCAATAGCCTCGGCTCATTTATTTTAACAATTCTTTATTAATCTAAAATAGTAAATTTCTCGATAAACAACGGACTCACTGAACGGTTTTCGTGAATACGACGAATTGCTTCCGCCATTAATTGGTCAACGCTGATTTGAACAATCTTGCCACCTGTTTTTTCTTCAGGAACTTCGATTGAGTCTGTTACAACTACTTCTTTAATCACTGAGTCGTTAATACGTTCTAATGCTGGACCAGATAATACAGCGTGCGTACAGCAAGCGTACACTTCTTCAGCACCTGCATCTTTAATCGCTTGTGCAGCAAGAGTGATTGTTCCAGCTGTATCAATCATATCGTCGATTAATACGGCAACTTTTCCTTTTACTTCACCGATGATGTTCATGACTTCTGCCACGTTTGCTTTTGGACGACGTTTATCAACAATCGCGATAGGCGCGTGTAAGAACTCAGCCATTTTACGAGCACGAGTTACCCCACCATGGTCAGGAGAGACAACAACGATATCTTTATCTTTGAAGTTGTTTTCTAAGAAGTGGTTCGCAAGAAGTGGAGCTCCTAATAAGTGGTCCACTGGAATGTCGAAGAATCCTTGAATTTGCGCAGCGTGTAAATCAAGTGTTAACACACGGTCTGCACCTGCTTGAGTAATCATGTTTGCAACTAATTTTGCTGTGATTGGTTCACGAGATTGTGCTTTACGGTCTTGACGAGCGTATCCATAGTAAGGAATAACAATGTTAATTGTTTTTGCACTCGCACGGCGTAATGCGTCCACCATGATTAATAACTCCATTAAGTTATCATTTACTGGATAAGAAGTTGATTGAACGATATACACATGGCAACCACGTACACTTTCATCGATGTTGATTTTGATTTCGCCATCGCTGAATTGAGTGACAGAAACTTTACCAAGTTCTAAACCGACTTCTTCAGCAATCTTTGCCGCTAAAGGACGATTTGAGCTTAAAGCGAATATTTTTAAATTAGGATCGGAATAATGTTCCACAATGATAACCCCCGAAGTTTATTTTATAGTACTATCATACCGTTTTTTATTTGATTTTTGAATATTTTTGCTAAAAATTTTTGGAAAAAATTTTAGTCTTTTTGAGCAGATGGTAATTTTGAAGCGTAATTTTCTTTATTCACTTGACGAGAACGTGCAATGGCTAGTGCTCCATCTGGAACATCTTCGGTAATCGTTGAACCTGCTGCAATAAACACATCATCTCCAACGGTAACTGGAGCAACGATATTCGCATTACATCCGATAAACACATGGCTCCCGATTGTCGCACGGTGTTTATTTTTACCGTCGTAATTTACAAACACCGTTCCACAACCAACGTTAATATCTTCGCCAAGGTCCGCATCCCCAATATAAGTTAAGTGACCTACTTTAGTATCAGCACCAAGAGTTGAGTTCTTCACTTCTACAAAGTTACCGATATGAACACGTTCACCTAACACAGCATTTGGACGTAAGTGTGCAAATGGACCTGCATTGCTGTCTACTTTCATGTGTGACTCTTCGATGTTTGCTGCGACTAATCGAACCCCATCTTCTAACACGCTGTCACGAACCACGCTATGCGCTCCGATAAAGCAGTTTGAACCGATGACTGTTTTACCTTTTAAGACAACACCTGGTTCAATCACAGTATCCGAACCGATCTGAACCATTGATTCGATATAAGTTGCTTCTGGATCGATTAAAGTAACCCCGTTACGCATATGTTCTTCGTTGATGCGGTTACGCATATATTTTTCTGCTTTTGAAAGAGCCACGCGGTCGTTTACACCCATACCTTCATCGAAATCTTTCATTGGATAAGCAGAAACCACTTCTCCACGTTTCTTCAAGATTTCTAATACGTCTGGTAAGTAGTATTCGCCTTGTGCGTTGTCATTACCAACTTCTTGTAGTGCACTAAAGAGCGCTACATTATCAAAGCAGTATGTTCCAGTGTTGATTTCTTTTACTTTTTGTTCTTCAGGAGACGCATCTTTTTGCTCCACGTTTTTAAGTACAGAACCATCCGCATCACGAATTACACGGCCGTATCCTGTTGGATCTTCGGCAATCGCAGTCAGAATCGTTGCTTTTGCCCCTGTGCGTTCATGTTCTTCCATTAAAGCTGAAAGAGTTTCGCTTGTTAATAATGGAGTATCCCCACAAATTACAATCGTCGTTCCTTCTTTTCCTTTTAGAAGAGATTCTGCTTGTAAAACGGCATGCCCTGTTCCTAATTGTTCTGCTTGAACTGCATACGAAACACGGTCCCCTAGATGATTTTGCACCATTTCAGCACCATGTCCGACAATGGCGACGATTTCAGTAGCTCCTGTTTTTTCTACTTGGTCTACAACGTGTTCCACCATTGGTTTTCCGCATACTGGATGCATCACTTTGTAAAGAGCAGATTTCATACGAGTTCCTTTACCTGCTGCTAAAATAATTCCGAATTTTTCTTTCATAATAAGCTCCTTGCTCTTCGAATTTCTACCCTCTAATAGTATAGTACAATGCTGTTTTTTTCAAGAAATCACTGAAAGAGAACTTTTATTGGATTATGTCCAACTCTAAAAAGACCCTAGTGAATATAACTTTCCTTTCGTACTTCCGCTAGCAGACAGCAATCCAACTTTGACAAACAACGATAAATAGCGTCGAACCGTTGCAGCACTCAGCCCTGTGAGTTCTTGTGCTTGCTGATTACCGATATTCCCATACTGTTCAAGATACGCCTTTACTTGTTCAAAGACTTCTCGTTCTTTAGGTTTTAAAGCTGGCAAGACGACATACTCAGACTTTTCTTCTTCGATGCGGTCAGCTACCTTCACTTCTTCAAACGTTTCTAAAATCACTTCAAGCATGAATTCGACAAAGACAGTTGCATCATTTTCCTGGTTACTGATAGCGAGCGCATCATAGTAGCCTTGTTGATGTGTATGAATCACCGACTCAATCGGAAGCCATTCGAATAGCGGATTCCACCGACTCAAAATCAATCTTTGCCACAATCGTCCCATCCGACCATTTCCATCTTCAAAAGGATGTATCATTTCCAATTCGAAATGAACGAGACAAGATTTTACTAAATCGAGCAAATCGCTGTTCTTAGCCCACGAGAATAACTCTTCCACGAGACTTGTAACAAACTGCGGACGTGCTCCTATGTGAACCACTCGTCCACTCGTATCATAAACGCCCACATCTCTTAATCGAAACTGCCCTGGATGCTTTACAAGGCCATGCGTCAACAGACGGTGCGCCTCTAAGAAATCTTCTACTTGATACGGGGCCATCGAAAATACACGTTCGTACGTTTCATACGCATTTTGTACTTCATGAATATCCTTGGGCGGTCCCAGAACTCTTCGTCCCTCGATTACATCCGTCACTTGTTCTAACGTCAGACTATTATTTTCAATCGCTAACGATGATTGAATCGAGCGGATTCGGTTTCCTTGCGCAATAATAGTGGACGTCTCTCAATGGAATATTTTGTCAGGAGTTCTGCAATATGATGCACTAGCACTAACATCTTTTCGGTAATTTGAAAATTCGGTTGCATCTTTCACACCTCTCTTTTCTTTAATTGTAATGGCACTATCTTATAGAATCAAGCAAAAAACGAGCGGATTATGAGCGAAAACGAAGCTCTTATCAAGGCTCTTTTTCATTTATTTTTGTAAAGTGAGTTTTTGCTATTGATTTATTGTATACACAGAACTATACTACTGTATATACAGTAAACAAAGGGAGAGTTTTATTCTGATGAAAAATGTTCGTTTTATGACACTAACCGCACTATTAACCGCAATCGCCATCTTCATTCCTATAGCGATGCCTCTAAAATTGGTGATTCCACCTGCTTCGTATACACTCGGAAGCCACGTTGCGATATTTATTGCAATGTTTATTAATCCGTGGATGTCCATCTTCGTCGTCCTAGGATCATCGTATGGCTTCTTTATTTCCGGGGCGTACCCACTCGTTATCGTTTTCCGCGCACTATCGCATATTCTCTTTGCGACACTTGGGGCCTTTTTCCTACAGAAATATCCAAAGACGCTAGAAAACCGCAAAGCCTCATGGATTTTCAACTTCGTATTGGCACTCATTCATGCAGTCGGAGAAGTATTGGCCTGCGTACTTTTCTACTCGGTTTCAGGGACAGATCTTCAAAGCATGTTTTACGTTCTCTTCGTCCTAGTCGGATTTGGTACAGTGATTCACAGTATGGTAGACTATGAATTAGCACTAGCGGTGTATAAAGTTCTACAAAAAAGACGTTAAAAGAGGAAAACTATGCCAAAAGAACGAAAAGCTGAATTACTGAAACTGCTGAAAAACGCGCCAAATCCACTCAACGGCCAAAGCCTGGCGGAACATTTCCACGTAACACGACAAATTATCGTGCAAGATATCGCGCTTCTTCGCGCTGACGGGGCAACGATTTTATCGACCAACCGCGGATATGTCTACAAGGAGCAAGAGAGTTCGCCCTACGTTCATCGCCTCTTTAAGGTCAAACACGATACCAAGGCAATCGAGAGTGAACTTCTGGCGATTGTCGACAATGGAGGTCGCGTGCAAAACATTCAAATCGACCATCCCGTCTATGGTGAAATCCAAACGCTCGTGAAACTGACCTGTCGCCGTGACGTTCAGCACTTCTTGGAGCAAATCTATCAAGCCGACTTCCGCCCACTGTCCTCTTTAACAGACGGTGTGCATTATCATCTGGTTGAGGCCGAAAACCAACAAGACCTCGACTATATCGAAGACGCCCTCGACAAATTAGGGTATTTAGTGAAAGAAGATTAAATGAAAGGACCTAGCATTTATTTTTGCTAGGTCCTAATTTTTATTACAGATTATATTTTTCTTTTAATTGCAAGAGCGCCTCTTTCCCATCTAGCACACGACCTTCTTTAACATCTTCGAGTACTTCGTTTAGTAGACTTGCTTCTTCATATTGTTTTTCTGCTTCAAAATCTGTCATCGGAATATCCTTCATTTTTTATTCCTCCTTTTTATTGGTCTATTAATTGTACCATACCTTATCTAGAACTACACTTTTCCTCTGCAACAAAAAAGACCTGGCATTTCTGCCAGATCTATAAAACTGCGTTATATTTTAAGCGCACAGATTTATTGAGTAAAAACACACCTCTCTGTAAAGTTTATTTCTTGGTTGAATACCACTGATCCGCCCATTCTAAAACCGGTAATTCGCGGTTTGCTAAGAGGACGCCCCACGGTTTCGCCGCACATCGTTTATATTCTTCGACGGCTTCTTCATAAGTGAGTTTCAACGTCGACAACTCGAACTCCTCTAGTTCTTTTGGAGTCATCTCTGTTTTCCCAAAACTGGTCACCCGGCAGAGGAAATAGTGGTTCACATTATGACGGTGAATCTGATTGTAGTAATCACTAACCGTGCCAATCTTGCACAGCACCTCTACACTAACGCCGAGCTCTTCCTTCAACTCGCGATGAATTGCCTCTTCAGGTGTCTCGCCAACTTCTACGCCACCGCCAGCTGTCTCGATAAAAGCTCCGTTGCCGAAAATATCGTCTCTACAAACTCGGACAAAGTAGAAAAAACCTTCCTCGTCCACAACAATCGCACGAGCAACGTGTCGAACATGCGTAATCTCCGTCTTCTCCCACTGCGTATCTTCTAATGTCAATGCTAATTCCTTCACTACCAAACTCTCTTTCTACAGTATTCCTCTACGTAAATATCATTAATAACACAAATAGTACAAGCAATCCAATACCTAGGATCAACTCAACCTGTCCGATTCGGATTGCATCCGCATCCTTTTGACTTCCAACTTTCTTACGAGCTTTGAAATCATTAATAAGATTATACTTCTTTTTCCATACAATAAGATATCCAAAAAGGCAAAAGGTTACCCCTGGAACAAAGACGATGATTTTTAATATGTGCATCAGTCTCACCTCATCTTTAATCGTAATTCTATTATACCACCTATTAAAAAATGCTGGTATCTGATGTCATCTCTAATGATTAGGGCTCACCTTTATTAAAGGCGGCAAGTGTTACTCACTCAACTTTTAAAAAATCTTAAAAAATGGTACACTAGTGCTATAAATTCATATTTTAGGGGTGTATCGATGAAAAACAAAATTTTATTAGGCTCTGTTACGGTTCTTTCTGCTCTTGTGTTTGCAGCATGCGGTAACTCTACTAAAGAAACAAAAGAAACGACTACTGTTCAAACTACGGAAGCCGTTAAAGAAACAACTACGCAAACCACAACTCAAGCACCGACAACAACTGGTGCTTCTTCTGAAGAAAAAGAATTCTCACTCAATGACACTCAACGTGTTGGACGAGACGATACTGGCTACGTCAATGTTCCTAAAGATTGGGTCAACTTTAAAGATGTCAACGGTGGTCCACAATTCCAGTACTCCGCTTTAGATGGGTACAATATTATTACATTAAATGGATTCACTCAAGATCAAGCAAAACCTGGAGAAGGAGAAACTTGGGGAGCAGAAATGATTGCCATTCGACTAGCTGCTCAATGGGAAAAACACCCAAACGTCCAAAAAATTCACGGTTCGAGAACAAAAGTATCCGGAATGGATGCTTTCCTCTTACAACTCTTAATGAAAGACGGAAAATACTACTTTACTTGGATTTTCGAAAAAGGGGATAAAGTCTATACCGCTTCTTTTGAAGGTGATAAAAAGACGATTATAACCATGATTGCGCTTATCGAAGAGACTTGGGGTCTAGATCCTAAGAATCCTGGAAAATAATCAATAACAACCTAAAAGAGACTAATCCACGCGACTAGTCTCTTTTTTGATACCCTATCTTTCCTCAGCCTTTGTAAAATGTTTTTTATTTAAATTCAATCTGCTACGTGTTATAATACAAATATAACAAATCTGTTGAGGAGAACAATTATCTTGAAAAATAAAATTTTATTAGGTTCCGTAATGCTTCTATCTGTGTTAATGATAGCTGCTTGTGGGAACGGAGAAAAGAAAGCAACGGAAACAACTACAGCACCAACAACAGAAGTGACTACAGCTACACCAACTACTGCAGCACCAACGACAACTGCAGGAACTTCTTCTGAAACAAAAGAAGTATCTCTTGAAGATACTCAACGTATCGGACGTGAAGATGTTGGTTATGTCAATGTTCCTAAAGAATGGAAAGAATTCAAAGATTTAAACGGCGGCCCTCAATATCAATACTCTGCATTAGATGCATACAATATTGTGACATTAAATGCCTTCACTAAAGAACAAGCACAACCTGGCAATGGTGAAACATGGGGCGCAGAAATGATTGCGAACCGTTTATATAGCACATACAAAAGAACTGATGGCATTGATAAAATCCAAGGTGCAAAAAAACCAAAAGTAGCTGGAATGGATGCTTTTCTAATCCAAATTCTTACAAAAAGAAGGTAAATATTTCTTCATTTGGGTCTTCCAAAAAGACGATAAAGTGTATTCAACAAGTTTTTGAAGGAGATAAAGAAACACTTCAAAAAAATGTTTGACTTGATTGAACAAACATGGGGCTTAGATGCGAAAAACTCCAGGACAATAATCTAAAAATGCTAAAAGAGACTAATCCATGCGATTAGTCTCTTTTGTTATACTCTATCAATCCCCTTTTTAGCAAAAAAATTTCCCTATTTGATTTTTTTAATGATTAAGTGGTATAATACAAATATAATAACTTATTAAGGAGAACAATTTATTATGAAAAAAACCAAAATTTTATTAGGTTCTGTAACACTTCTATCTGCTTTTAACGGTAGCCGCTTGTGGGAATAGCGAAAAGAAAACAGCGGAAACTATTGCAGCACCAACAACGGAAGTAGCTAAAAAAACTACAGCTGCACCCACTACAACGGCACAAACTACTGTGACACAAAGTACAACTGGAAACTCTTCTTCTAAAACAAAAGAAATTTCAATGGCTGATACTCAACGAATTGGACGCGAAGATACTGGTTACGTGAATGTTCCTAAAAATTGGATTGTTTTTAAAGCTGCAAATACCGGCACTCAGTTCCAGTACTCTTCACCAGATAAATACGATATTTTAACAATGAATGCATACTCCAAAGAGACTGTCGAACTTAATAGCGGAGAAACTTTTGGTGCAGAGTTAATTGCGAATCGTTTATATAGTCACTGGCAAAATGACAAAGAACAGTCTAGTTTAAAAGGAGTAAAAACAAAATTCGCTGGAGAAGAAGCTTTCTTAATGAAAGTATCATTTACTGATGGAAAATACATGTACGAATGGGTCTTCCAAAAAGGAGATAAAGTATACACAATCGCCATTGAAGGTAAAGCAGAAACTCTGGATGCCTTAAGACCTATCTTTGAACAATCGTTTGGAGTAGATGCAAAAACTCCAGGACAATAATCACTAACACACTATAATTAGTAAGGAGAACCTTTACTATGAAAAACAAAATTTTATTAGCATCTGCAACGCTTCTATCTGCTTTAATGGTAGCGGCTTGCGGAAACGGAGAAAAGAAAGCAACGGAAACAGTTGCGGCACCAACAACTGAAGCAACTACAGCTACACCAACTACAACAGCTCAAACGACAACTACTGGCGTATCTTCTGATGCAAAAGAAGTATCACTTGCAGACACTCAACGTGTGGGGAGTGAAAAAGTTGGTTATATCAATATCCCTAAAGATTGGGTTGCGTACAAAGCTGAAAATAGCAAACAACAATTCCAATATTCTTCAACAGACAAATACAATGTATTATCAATGAACGCATACACTAAAGAGACTGTTAAACTTGGTGATAACGAAACCTTTAGCGCAAGATTAATTGCGGACCGTTTATATAACTACTGGCAAAAGGAAAAAGATCAAACAAGTCTCCAAGGTGTAAAAGCTAAATTTGCTGGTGAGGACTCCTTCTTAATGAAAGTATCATTCTCAGATGGAAAACACCTATACGAATGGGTTTTTCAAAAAGGAGATAAAGTATACACAATCGCAATCGAAGGTACAGCAGATATGATTAACACCTTAAGACCTGTTTTTGAACAATCATTTGGCTCAAATCCAAAAACTCCCGGAAATTAATCACTAGCATACTAAAAGAGACTGATTCGCACAATCAGTCTCTTTTTTATATTCTTCTTTTTTTAATAAGAATGAATTTTAACTCTTTGTCAAATCGTGTTGATGAAAAATCAATAAAAAAAGTATCTAATCCTATAATAGATAGGATTAGATACTTTACTTTACATATTTACTTAAAATAGTTAAACAGAATTACTTCTTATCTTTAGCAATTTTAAATGTTAAACCACCCGCTGCTAATAAAGCTAAGAATGCCAAGAATGTTGTTACAAATGTACTTGCTTGACCTGTGTTTGGTAATCCTGGTTGACCTTCTGTTGTGCTTGTTGAAGGTTCTTCTGAAGTAGTAGTTGTTGTTGGTACTTCAGGATTTGGAACAACTGGTGGAGTGAATGTATTTGTAAATGTTTCTCCATTTACGAAAGTAGCAGTTGCTACTAATTGACCTTCGCCATTATCAGTAACTTCAACTACTAATTCTAATTCACTTTCATCATAAGTAATTGTTTCATCAGAACCTTTAGTTTCTTTAACTTTAAATTTATATGTTCCAGCTTTTTCAAAAACAACATCTTTGAAAATTACTTCACCTGTAGCTCCGTTTTTCGCATTAGCGACAGTAGTTCCAGTAGTTGTATCAACTAAAGCGAAATCAAATTCGCCTTCACGTAATTCACGTCCAGTTAATTCTTTTTTAAGTGGAATATTTAACTTCACTGCAGCTGCTGTATATTTATTTTTCGAATTTTTTTGATCTCCGTCTTTATATTCAACAGTTGCTTGTAATTGTCCATTGCCATCATCTGTTACTTTAACTGTTGCAGTTACTTGAGTAGTATCGTATTCAATACCACCTTTAGTTCCCTTAACTTCTCTGATAGTAAATGTATATTCTCCAGCTTCATTGAATGATTGTTCAAATGAAACAGCACCTGCTGCGTTATTTTTTTCGCAGTTGCAACTACTTCATTATTGTTGTTTACTAATTCAAACTCAAACTCTTCTGCTTGTAAATCACGTCCATTTAATACTTTAGTAATTTCAAACATTGCTTTTAGCTTGACCAGCTTTATAACTATTTTTTTGAAAGTAGTATCATCGTTAGCATATTTCACTGCAGCTGTTAATTGACCATTTCCATCATCTGTCACAGTTACTGTCACAGATTTTTCTGATTTGTCATAAGTTACACCAGCAAGAGAACCTTCTTTTTCAACAATTTTATAGTTGTATGTTCCTGCAGCATCATATGAAATTTCATCAAATGTTACTGTTCCTGCTGCAGTATTTTGTTTAGTTTGTAATACTGCTCCATTTTCATCTTTAAGGTCAAATGAGAATTCGCCATCTTTTAATGTTCTACCTGCTAATTCTTTAGTTACAACAAATTGTGCTTTTGAAGATTTTGCAGCATAGCTGTTTTCAAATGTAGAATCTCCGTCTTTATATTCAACTGCCGCTTGTAATTGACCATTTCCATCATCTGTTACAGTAACAACTGCTGTTACAACAGAAGCGTCATATGTCACACCAGCTTTTGCAGTATTTTTTTCTTTAATAGTGTAGTTAAATGTTCCAGCTTTTGTAAATGAAACCGCATCGAACGAAACTTCACCATTTGCTTTGTTTGTCTTAGTTTGAACTTCTTGGCCGTCTGGATCAGTTAGTGTGAACTCAAAATCTCCATCAGCTAAAGCTTTACCAGTCATCTTCTTAGTTACTTTAAACTCAGCAGTTGCTGGTGCTGCTTGATATGAATTTTCAAAAGTATTATCTTCGTTAGAATATGTTACTTTAGCTTGTAATTTTCCTTCTGCAGTTTCTGAAACTACAACAGTAGCTTCTACTGTACTTTCATCGTAAGTTACACCTGCTAAAGAACCTTTAACTTCTTTAATTTGATATTTATAAGTACCTGCTGCTTCAATAGTTAGTTCGTCAAATGTTACTGTACCAGTATTAGCGTTAGTTTTTTTGTTTGAAGAACATTTGAAGTAGCTCCATCAATTAATTGGAATGAAAACTCTTCTGCTTTTTAAGTCACGTCCAGCTAATGTTTTTATTAGCGTTTAATGCAACTTTTACAGATGGTTTTTTTCAAATGTGTTATTAAATGTTACTGCATCTGAAGTTACAGTAGCTTTTTAGAGCACCATTTTCAGTAGTAACTTTTACCACTACTGGTTTTTTCTCAGTGTCATAAGTTACACCTTTTGCTGATCCTTTAACTTCAGAAATTGAATAGTTGTAAGTACCTGCTGATTTAAATTCAACACCTGTGAACGTAATTGTTCCATCTTGTGTATTCTTAGCTGTACCTACTAAATTATCTTCAGAATCGTATAAATTGAAAGTAAATTCTTCATTTTCTAATGCTCGACCAGTAAGGTTTTTCTTAGCAACGATATCTAAAGTTGCTGGTACTGGCTCATCTTTAAGGTTAACTGTTGATCCAGCTGCCCCTAAAACAACTTTATACTCTTTAGGATCTAATTTGTATCCTTGTGGAGCTGTTTTTTCTTTAATTGTAAATGTTTTTCCTGCGAAAGATTGTGCATATTCTGCTGTGATAGCAACACCTTTTGCATCTGTAGTTACTTCTTGTGTTGAACCATCTTCTGCAGTAATTGTATAAACTGCGCCATTTACAGGTGAAAAGTTAAATGCATCTGTTTTATTAATTTTAATTCTGTAAGCTGTAGCAGCCACAATTGTACCTGAATATAATGATGTAGCTTCCGCTGTCATTGAAGTTCTAGTATTGTTACTACGTTGAGTCAATTGTGTTCCAGTTGCATCTGTTACAGAAAGAGTATTAGCTACTTTTTGTCCATCGTTAGGAGTAGTAGTTTTATATTCAATCCAGTATTTCTTCGTACCATCAACTAATGTAATGTCTAAAGTAGTATAGTTAGCATTCCATTTTACTGTATAATCAGTACCTTCTGTTAGTAAAACAAAATCCCTACCAGCAGCAGAAGTTCCTGCATTTAATGAAGGTGCGCTATATACTCTTAGTGACTCTGGAATATATTGAATCGCAGCATATTTAGAATCTGTTGGTAAGCTATCATTTACAACAACGTTTGGACCTAAATCTTGGCCACCTGTGTTAACACGTACACGCCATGCTGAATAGTAATCACCTGAACTTGGAGAGTTAATAGCTGCAAGTTTTGGAGACTCCCATGCTTCATTAGAAACTTGACCTCCAGCTTTAGCGAAGTTCTCATAACCTTCTACAGTTCCTTGAATCGTTTTAGAAGTAAACAAGTGTGTCACTTGATTCTTCATTGCGTTAGAAACATATGGTTGAGCCTTTTTAGTTACATCTGAGTTGTACTTAAAGGTTGCCGCGAAGTTCCCGCTAACATCTTTTACTACATCTCCTCCAGTAGCAGCTAGATATTGTTCAAGGTTTTTTAATGTAACCTTAACAGTTCCTCCGTTAGCTACACCGTTTTTTGTTACAACTGCATCAGCAATTGGAACTCTTGTGCTAGGATCTGTCAATTCAAGAGTGCCATTATAAACATCCATTGGTGCTGGAATGTTAAATGTGAAGTAATCTCCATTTGACAAATTCCCGTTATAATTCTTCAAGTCAAATAAAACTCTTAACTTATAAGCTAAATCAGTTCTGACTTGATATACACCTTCACTATCAGTAGTTTGAGGTGTATCACTTGCGTTTAATAATTCAACGCTTGTAATAACATTGGTTAATTCCTTAACCCCATCGGCGTTAGCAGTGCCGTGAGTAAACAGCATTGTTAACAACGATAATAATGAAAGAAAAATAATTTTAAAATATTTCTTCATATTAGTTTCCCCTTTTTATTTATTTTTTTCTTACTAATGAACACTATAACATCTATTTCAAAAAAATTCTATTATTTTTTTCTGCTTTTTTTCAAAAAACCATATTTTTTTATTTTTTTAAAAATTTTTATTCCATTTACTTCGAAATGACTTGATTTCTATATCTTGTGGCATTAATATAGTTCGTCATTTTTTTAGACACTATATCTATTATGAAGTGGTGTCTGTATTTCTTTCATTGATTTACTGAATATTTTTATCTACTATCGTTATTTTTTTGTTAAAATCTCTAATTATTATTTCATTTAAGAATGATTTTACTTACTTTTTCTTTCTAAATTTAACATTTAGTTTGACTTTGTATTCTCAAGATATATTACTATTCTTATAAATCTCCAGAAAAAAATTACTATTATTTTTTTAATCTTCTTTTTAATTAGACAACTACTATCATCCACTCAAAATTTTAAGCTCATTATCTGAGCCCCTAGACTTAGCAATGTTCTACCATTAATCACATCCCACCGTCCAACTCTCTTACAGAAACTTCTGCTAAAAAGGTACGAGTTGCACCTCGGTCGTTTGCTTTAAGCTTTCCACTGATTCATTCCCCCTTCAACGTTTACCACATCAAAGCCTTTTGTCTCCAAAAACTGGCATGCACGTTCAGAGCGCATACCCCCTTGGCAAATCACATAATAGCGTTTAGACGCATCCAGTTGCTCGTATCCTTTATCCAACGTGCTAAGCGGCGCATTCACAGCACCTTCGATATGCCCTGCTTGAAATTCCGCCACTTCACGAACATCTAGAACCGTGATGTCCTCTTTTTGATGCAACACTTGAAATTCTAACGGTTTAATTCTTTCCATTTTCTCCCCCCTTTCTCCTACTTCGGCTTCATCCACTGATCGACAATCGGTGGAGTTCCATCATCTACATATATAATACCGCACTCTTTAAACTCATTCCGAATCATTTGCTTTTGCATCACCACATTATCCGCATGCGTATCGAGAGGAAGATATCACACCCTTCAGACCTATGCTTGAACAATCTTGGGGCTTAGATTCAAACACTCCTGGGAAATAATTATTCACATACTAAAAGAGACTAATCACACATGGATTAGTCTCTTTCTTTATCGTTCCGCTCTTGCAGCCCACTCTTCGCGCAAAATTCCATACTTCACGCTGTCATAATACTGTCCTTGATAGTAGCGAACTTTACGAATTTGCCCTTCTTTTAGAAATCCTAATTTCTCGGCAACGACCATCATTGCACCGTTCCCGCTCCAAGTCGTCATTCCAATATGTTCGAGTGCATCCGTTTCTTGGAAAATGGCATCCACCCACTTCATTAGAGCACTGGTCGCAATTCCCTTACTCCACAACTGGTCATCGTAGATTACAATCCCGATTTCTAGCCATCGTGTTGCTTCGTCCACCCATGATTTTGAAACCATCCCAACAGGCTGACCGTCAACTACAATACATCTGCAATCTTCGCTCATTAAAAAGGCTGCAATCGGGCTTGCTCCAAAACTTTTCGCATCATCAAACTTGCGATAATCATTAAAATACGGCGCGTTCCACTTCGTCCACTCTGGCTTCTCCGTTGAAAAACCAATCTTCCAAATCGTTTCAAGGAAGCTTTGTTAAAAGTAACTAGTTGCACCTCGGTCGTTTGTTTTAAGCTTTCCACTGATTCATTCCTCCTTCAACGTTTACCACGTCAAAACCTTTTGTCTCCAAGAACTGGCAAGCACGCTCCGAGCGCATGCCACCTTGGCAAATCACATAATAACGTTTCGATGCATCTAGTTGCTCGTATCCATTCTCTAGCGTGCTTAGCGGCGCATTCAATGCACCCTCGATATGCCCTGCTTGGAATTCATCCACTTCACGAACATCTAGAATCGTGATGTCCTTTTTTTGATGCAACGCTTGAAATGCTACTGGTTCAATTCTTTCCATTTTCTTACTCCCTTTCTCCGACTTCATTTCTTCTCACTTCCTACTGTATCGTATTCCAGCGAAAATACAAAGCGCCATGCACGAATTCATGCATGGCACTGTCATTAATTAATATTATATTTGTTCATCTTTTGTTGGAAAATTCCAGTGATGATTTCACGCAATTCTTCGCGTTCTTTTTCAGGAAGTTCTCCTTCTTGTTTTGCGACTGCGTAAAGTTCAGGATTTTCTTTCGCGATGCGTTGAACAGTCTTTGTTGTCGCATGACCTCTGACTAAGAACGGAATCGTCTTAATCCATTCTTCTGGCACTAGCGCTAGAATTTTCTTAGCAGCTTCTTTATCCGTCAACACCGCTGTGCTCAATCCTTTTTTAATTTGTTCTTGTTCTTTTTCTGTAAAATCTTTTATATCCATCTTGTATCCTCTTTTCTGACTCTAATCTCTACTCTATTTATTATAATCAAATCGGATTACTTGAGCATCTACATCAACTTGGGCATGTACTCCAAAAGGAACAATACAGCGTGGTGTCGCATGTCCAACATTAATATTGTAAACAATAGAGACCTCTTTGTCCGTTAACTCCTCTAATAGTACTGCTTTGTATTCTTCATAATGAATTTCATTTTGAGGTTTACCAACCAACACACCAGAAACTACATCAAAGATTCCATACTGTTTTAAAGCTTGAATCATTTTTCGGTACAATTCAACACTTGGTCGTTCCTCGCTTGTTTCCAGCAACAGAATTTTCCCACTCCAGTCTTCAAGCGTTGGAAATAGCTTATATTTCTGAGTAAGCTGTACAGAATCTGCATATAGTGAAGAATCGAAACAATCATACATTGATTCTAAGCATCCTCCTAGAATCGGCCCGCTAAATTGGGCATTTCCTTTTAATAATTCAAACCCTTGATTTTGAAAAACTTGGCGTCGAAACGCCTAATCCTTTTTCACTAAAATCTTCTCTCTCCTGATACCAAATCTCACTTGGGCGAATTTCTTTAATTCTTCCTGTTGTCAATAATTCCTCAAAATACGATTTCGTATATGGGAGCATTTCCGCTGAAAGTTCACATACATCTGGTAAGAAGGCCTGTCCATAAAAGCTTTGAATGCCAACTTTATGTAACATTAAATGATTCATTGTTGTATCTGAAAAACCTAAAAAAATCTTTTGCTTAGCAACCTTTTCAAGCGCGTCCTGTTCAAATAAATAAGGGAGTAGGCGATAAGTATCATTCCCGCCAATGGCACATAAAATCATATCAATCGAGTCATCTTGAAAAGCTGTTAGTAAGTCTTGCGCTCTACATTCAGGATGTTGCTTTATAAATTCAAGCCCTTTTAAAGCATGGGGTAAAAATTCAACTGCTACACCGTACTCTTCTAAACGTTTCTTTCCAAGATTGAGCTCATGCTGAATGAAGTTCTCTCCCATTATTCCGCTAGATAAGCTAACGATTCCTATCTTCTTTACTTTCATTTGTAATCCTCCTTAAGCGCAGATTAGTACTCTCTATAGAAACAGGATTCGGCTCACTTCGTTAATGGTTACGCAGTGATTCCAAACCCTGTCGCTTTAAGTTTGCTATTTATACTACCATAGGTGTTGTTAGGATTCAATCCCACATCTTATCCTATTCTATGTTGTCTAAGGATTCCTACGATCTCTCCACATATTTCGCATTATCCATAATGAATGGCTTCGCTAACCCTTCTCCGGTATAGTCTTGATATTTCGTCTCAAGATACTTGTAGACATCTTCTTTCGTCTTGAATTTAATTGCTTGGTATGGCTCCTCGAAGGTGAGTTTTTCGACAAATAAGAACCCGTCCCCCGTTGGCACTAAGACTCCCACGTGGCCAATAAAGAGCGATTCCCCGTCCAAATTATCGTGAATCACGACTGAGAGCATGCGCGCATTTTCGTCAAAAGTAAATTGCGACAGGAACTGTTCCATCTTCTTCGCATGCGTCTTCACATCTGTCGTAGCTTCCGTTTCCACACGCGAGAACAAACGATTCAAGTCTTCTTTTTCATCCGCACTAAAGAGATGCCCCTTATCAATCGCATCATTATCGATAAATAAGAGCTCGCTATCCGGAGTAATCTTCGGAATCGTAATCTTATTCTTCAGCAACGCATACGTATTGATGCGACAGTTCGTTCCGACAAAATCCCCGTGTTTTGCAGTCCAAAGCGGAGTGATTTTCTCAACGTCATACTCCGTTTTTGTAAATGACGCAAAGTCCCCTTGCAAGCCCGTTTCGCCGACAATCGCATTGTAGTCATTCACGAACTCGAAGAACTTCTCCACACTTTCTTTATCCAAGTACGCAGACAACAACGCCTTCACTTCCTCAACACTTGAAGGATTGCTGATATTGGAATATGTCGCAACCCATTGCGGTGCTTCCTGCGATTGTGCCGCTACGGTTGTCGTCTCTGGAGCTGCCTGTGTCGTCGTTTCTTTTTGCGTCTTGGCGCATCCTGCTAAGCCAATCAACACAGCTGCGCAGAGTCCTAATTTTACTGTTTTCGAAATATTCTTCATTCTTTTCTCCCTTTCACTGTCGTTTTCTACGATTACCAAGCGTAATTCGGTTCACCGCATGTCACCATCGCCGCCAACAACTCTTCTGGCGTTACTTTTTTCAAACCGCCGTAAGTTGGATCTTGGACATGCGTCATGGAATCTAAATAATAAATTGCGGAAATATCTTTCCCATCAGGAGTCAGCTCATAACCAATCCCAATTACATTATGTTCCCCTGATTTTCCAGGATAAATCTGCGAAATGGTAAAAGTGTAATAGAGCGGATAGCCGTCGTCAATATTCTTGCGAACTCGCTCTTTAAACAAACGCATATCTTCCGAATGAGGGCTAGCATCCGTAACCGTCGCAATACGATAACCTGCTTGCCCAGCTTGTGGCTCTGGATATCCAAACAAATGCTGATTCAACACGCGAATCGCATCCCGATTATGAGTCCCGTAAGGTTCATACGTTCTCATTTCTTTGGCTAGCTGCTGTTGCGAAACGGTAATCCCTTGACTGGATAACATCATACTCACTGTTGTTGGTGCGCAAAAATACCATTTTTCTTGAATTTGCGGAGTTACAGATAACAATTTCTTGCGACTCTCGAGTACAGCAACCGTTGTTTCGGTTGTTGGCGTTTCGGTAATGACTGTTGTTCCAGCTGTCTCCGTTGCCGTCACTGTTGTACCCGCTGTTGTCGTTCCTTGAGACGATTCTGTCTCCTGAGCCACTGTTGTAGCTGTTAGTGCAGTCGTCTTTTGACTCTGTTCATCCGTATGCACACACGCAGGCAATAGAAATACACTGAACAGTACAACTGCTATCAGATTCTTCTTCATAAAAATGCCCCCTGTCTCAGACATTAAGCGCCATTAAATCAAACGATTCACCCTCAATGATAAGTTCTCCACGGCATTTGTGGAGTTTCCCTCCAAGCCTCTTTCCTAGAGGCAAGTCTTTGATTTCCTCGATAGATGGATCGAGCTCATAGGCTTGCTTCAAAGTCACTAGCATCAAGTCCTCGATGGTATGCTCCTCGTTGCATAGAAATTGCCACATGCCATCATCCTCATCGTGACTTACGTATAGAATCGGCTGTTCTCCTCTTGCAATATGCTTGCACAGAATCGTTGCCGTATTTGGATCTTCACGAAATGGAAAACTCATAACCATCCTCCTCAGTCTCCTCGTATCGACGAACCGTTGAATGCGGTTTCATCTCTCACTTATAATCTATCCTATTCTATAGAAAAATACAATAAAACCTCTGTGAAATTTAGGAAAAGGATATAAAAAAACGAGCACCCGAAGATGCCCGTTTCGTTTTAGAATAAATCAAAAATTAACTTGAAATTTAAAATCGTTAGGATAACGGCTACCGCGTATCCAAGGAAGGTATTCCATTTAGCGTTGGTGAACTCACCCATAAGTGATTTCTTCGACGTGAAGTAAATCAATGGGAAGATTGAGAATGGTAACGCCACTGATAAGAATACTTGTGAATAAACCAAGAGTTGGTCTAATATAGTTTCTTGCGAACCAAATAACATCGCTACGACAATCACCGGTAGTAAGGCGAATAAACGAGTCACCAGACGAATCACCCATTGTGGTAGTTTCATATGTAAGAAACCTTCCATCACGATTTGTCCTGTCAATGTCCCTGTAATTGTTGAGTTTTGACCACTTGCTAAAAGTGCCACTGCAAAGAGTGTCGATAATGTCGAACTTGCGACCGCTCCGGCAATTTTTGAATCTTGCAACGCATTATACATTTGCGAGAAGGCTGAGATTTCAGAGGCGTGTCCGAAGAATAATGCTGCTCCTAAGATTAATAGGAGTGAGTTCACGACGAACGCTAGGCTCAATTCAATGTTTGAGTCCCATGTCATGAAACGAACCGCTTTACGCACGTTGTCTGGATCCGTGTAGTCCACTTTTCTCGTTTGTGATAGCGATGAATGCAAGTATAAGTTGTGCGGCATTACTGTTGCTCCGACAATCCCTAGCGCTAATGTTAAGATACTATCGTGTCCAGGAGCTGTTGGTTCGAATAACTGCGCTGTTGGTAAGAATCCTGTGAAAATTCCTGAGATACTTGGTTCTGCTAACGCTACTAAATAGACGAAAATCAATAGAATAGTGAAAATCAATGTGGATACAATCGCTTCGATTTTCTTAAATCCGAGTTTCATAATTCCAAGAAGCAAGAATACGTCCAGAACCGTAATAAAGATGGCTCCCATAATTGGAATCCCGAATAAGAGGTTCAAGGCGATGGCCGATCCAAGCACCTCCGCTAAGTCTGTCGCCATCAAGGCTAATTCGACAATCACCCATAAAATATGACGAAGCCATTTTGGTGCGTGGTGCGCTGTTGCTTGCGCTAAGTCCATACGTGTGACAATCCCAAGTTTCCCTGCCATTTGTTGCAACTGCATTGCGATTAATGAAGAAATAAGGATTACGAAGAGCAATGTATATTTGTACGAAGCCCCTCCGACCACGCTGGTAATCCAGTTACCTGGGTCCATGTACCCTACCGCTACGAGCGCTCCGGGTCCTAAGAAAGCTTTTAAGTTCTGCCAGAAATTGTTATTCTTTGGCGTCTCAATCGATTGGTTTACTTCTGAAAGTGATACTTTTTCATGAGTAGACATCTTGTTCTCCCCTTTCTTTTGCAAATAATTTTCATTGTATGTAAATCTTCTGAAAACAAGTCATATCCATATAAAAAACAGTACCTATTATAGCACTCAAGCACTCATCGTGCAATGTGAGATGTTACTATAGGTACTGCTTTTTCAAATTATTTTAGGGAAACCTTAATCGGATACCGCTTCACGGCTTGAGGCAACTCCTTCACCAACGCATCATTGACCTTGCTTTTTCCCATGAAGAACATGGTCGTAGTTCCATCCTTTTGCTCAATGATGACGAAATAACGAGCACCTCCACCTTTTCGACCGCGCATGAAATCAATCGAAATCCGGCGAATCGATGATAGAGGAATACGACGCTTTTTGAAACAGAACGCCACATGAATGTAAAATGTTCCATTTGCGATATGAAAAGCTGCCATGAACGGACCTCCGCTTTGTTTTGCGGCTGTCCATCGGCGAACGAAAATGACAAGCACACATGTCGCAATAAACACATAACTCACTAGGAATACCAGCGGAATCCCAAATCTCGCTCCACTTTCTATTGTTGCCATTGTCGTTCCTCCTTTGCATCAACGATTCATTATGCCAATTTCTTTTTATATATTTTTGTCGCAATCCATACAATGACGATTGCCATAACTAAAATTCCAGTTTCAGCGATTCCAGCTCCAACGACATTTCGTTGATAGAGCGCCGCAAAGCAATCCGCCATCATATGTAGTAAAACGGCCCCGCATAAATACTTTTTATTCTCTGCAACTACACTGTAATACACGATGATGGTACAGCCAATATGGATTCCCATTGAACTGATTCTTTCGAGAACGGTCATCACAGCCGTTTCAACATTAAACTGTGCTGCAGCTTGAAAACTTTGCATAGCGAAGGCTGCATTCTTTTCAGTGACATGTAATGCCGTCAGCGCAGAATCGATACTTCCATTTTGAAGCGATGTCGCAATCACTAAGTAAAGCAGAATCGATGGAAGGACAACCGTAAGAATTTCAATTGCTCCGTGCCCAATTCCATACAACACTGCATTTTCACGAGTGCGGTGTTTTTTCATAATGTATTTTAATACAATATAGCGACCACATTCCTCAAAAATCCCTGCCATCAACATTCCATATAACACGAATGCTACAGTATTTCCATTTAAAAACTGAGAAATAGGATTATCTGCCAGTAAAAAGAAATAATGGAAGACCGATTCAAGAATACGGGCAGAAACAATAAAGCCTAATGCCCCAGCAACGAAATAACTGATTTTTACTTGACCCTTATGTCTTCTCATCCAATAAACAATAGGTAAAATTCCTATCAAAAGAAGCAAAATAATCGTCACGATTAATGACAGAATCGCGGTTGGTCCAAGAACGATTTGATTAAATCCACTCATGCTTGATCACCGTCCCAAATTTCGATACAGAATCCTTTATGGCCACACTCTGAGCAAGTTAAATTCCGTGTTGTTGGCGTATGCTTTGCAAAGAAAGCCTCTTTCTTTCCTGGTTTAAATTCTTGATGGCACTCAGGGCAAATATATTTTACGTGTTTATAATAATAGTTACATACCCAAATAAGCCATACCGTTGCCAACAGAGCCCATAGCGCAAATCCCCACCACATTCCTTTGAAAATCCAGAATGCAATCGACACCCACTGAAGCGCTCCGACCACCAATCCTGTTGAAAGTATAATCCGGTAAAGTTTTTTGAGTTGTTTCTTACCTTTCATCACTACTGCTATGTCCGCAATGGATTCAAGTGAGAAGGACTCTTTGTTTTGGACTGTCGACTGTAATTCACGCAATTTTTCCAATTGTTCTTGTTTTTCTTGAATTTCTTCCATCAATAGACTTTCCTGTTGTTCTATTAAAATCGAAATGACTTTTTCAGGATGTTCTTCTTCTAATAATTGAGAAATGGCATCGATGGGTACATTCACCTCTCGAAGAAACAAATCACTTTTAGACGTTGAAGATCACTTTCAGAATATAATCTTCTTCCCCCTTCAGAAAGTTCTGTCGGAATCAAGATACCTCTTTTGTCATAATACTGAACGGTTCGAACAGTCACGTTGCAAAGTTTCGCAAGCTCCCCTGTCGTATACTTTGACATAGCTTTCACCTCCTTATTGCCTGCATATTACTACATTACGTAGCGTTACAAGCAATACCTGACGCTAGGGGATTTTTCATTTTCTATTAAATACTATATTAAATGCTAATTTTATTTTTTTCCACCTCTTTTAAGTAAGTTTTAAGTTCATGGTGCAAATTATAGTTATCCAAACGGAAAGGAGAAGCTCCCCCAACAAGGCGAGCGGTGACAAACATGAAAACAATCGTCATTATTCCAGCATATGAACCAGAGGAAAAATTAATCACTTTAACCCAACAACTAATCGCCAAAGACTTAGAAGTAGTCGTTGTCGATGATGGCAGCGGGGAGAACTATCTTCCTATCTTCAACCAACTAACAGGAGCGACCGTGTTAACGCATCCTGAAAATAAAGGAAAAGGCGAAGGCCTAAAAACAGCTTATCGCTACATTCAAGAAACATACGCAGGCGAGGAAGTGGCCATCGTAACGGCAGACTCAGACGGACAACACAGCCCTGAAGACATCATGCGTATCGCCACCAGGGCATCCCTTGAGAAAGATAGCCTCGTACTCGGCGTTCGAAACTTCGACGGAACCCACGTCCCACTCAGGAGCCGTGTCGGAAACAAAATCACCTTAAAAATTTTCGAACTCACAAGCGGTACGAAAATTAGTGATACACAAACCGGCCTGCGTGGATTCTCAAGCACGCATTTAGAAAAAATGCTTGAAATCTCGGGATCACGTTTCGAATACGAAATGAATGTGTTGATGGTGTGGGCAAAAGAAAAACGCCCCTTCTGCGAGCTAGAAATTCAAACCATTTACGAGAACAAAAATGAGGGCTCACATTTTAATCCTCTTCGCGATTCATTCAGAATCTACAAAGAGATTTTCCAATTCGCCCTATCATCCATCCTCTCTTTTTTCCTAGACTACACCCTCTACGCCTTCCAGATTTTTATCGGCGTACCAATCGTGACCGCTAACGTCGTCGCAAGGGTGATTAGTGCAGGATTCAACTTCTTCGTGAATAAGAAGTTCGTCTTTGCCAGCGACAAACCCGTTCTCAAAGAACTCGGCGGCTATATTTTACTCGCCAGCTTCTCATTAACGCTGAACACATTATTTTTAATGGGACTCAGCTACGGACTCAGGATTAGTCCATTGATTGGTAAAGTCTTGACCGAAGTTGGAATGTTCTTCTTCAACTGGTTTGTACAGAAGAAAGTCATTTTTGGGCAAAAGAAAGGTGTGCATTATGTCAAATAACAAAATAGGAAAATCACTTAGAAAAATTTTAACGACCGCTTATACGGCAGTCCTCATCGGGGCTTCGGGGATGGTCATCGCCGATACACTCTTCATCTCAAAGAGCCTGGCGAAGTTCAGTAACGAAACGGCGGCGGCAACGAACACAGCCACAGAAACGAGCGCAAGCGGCACGAGAACGTCAGGAAACTCAAGTAGCTCTAGCACTTCTACAACACCAACTGTGAGCACGGCGACTGCCTACGAGGACGATACGAAGTCCATCACGATTGAGACGTACGAGCGAAATAATACGCAAATCCACGTCGCAACAGTGAAAATCAAAGGAAACGCGTCAATTAAGACCGCCTTGGCCAATGAAACCTACGGCAGAAACGTAGTCGCGAAGACTTCGACAACCGCTAAAAGCGTGAACGCGGTCCTTGCGATTAACGGTGACTACTACGGAGCTAGAGATGCTGGATATGTCGTTCGGAACGGACAACTCTTACGAAGCGAGAGTCAGAATGCTAATCAAGAGGATTTAGTCATCTACAAAGACGGAAGCTTCGACATCATCAAAGAAGGCGATATTACAGCCCAACAGTTAGTCGACAACGGTGCGATGCAAGTCTTGTCATTTGGCCCAGCGTTAATCGAAAACGGCGCAATTTCTGTAGACAGTTCAGACGAGGTTGGAAAAGCCATGGCGAGCAATCCGCGTACAGCCATCGGAATCGTCGACGACAGCACTTATGTATTCGTAGTGTCAGACGGACGAACAAGCGAAAGCCAAGGATTATCGTTGAAACAATTAGCTGAATTTATGAAAGAATTAAACGTTACTACCGCCTATAACTTAGACGGTGGCGGATCATCAACCATGTACTTTAACGGACAAATCATTAACAAACCGACAACAAACGGTCGAAACATCGAAGAAAGAGAGGTGAGTGATATTGTCTACTTATAAAAAGAAAACGGGGCTGACGTTCTACACAGTCGCAACGGCGGTGACACTCGTCGTTGGAACGGTGTATGAAATCTTCAGCCACCAAGTCTACTCCCCATTCATGTACTTGCTCTTTATGATTCCACTCGTGCTTGGAGTGGTGCCAAATCTCACAGCAAAAATGACCGGGAAAAGCTTCTTAGAATCAGAAGACGCACAAGCAGCCTATAAGATGGGTGTCCTCACCTTCATCTTCGGCAGCTTCCTCAAAGGAGTCTTCGACATCTATGGAACAAGCTCAGTCTACCCAACTCTCTACTTACCAGTCGGTGCGGTGCTACTAGTTGCAACGCTCGGGTTAGAGTTGTATTACAAGAAGGCAGTTGCTAAATAAAAAGGCCGGAGCCCTTTAAGGTGCTCCGGTTTTCACTGTTTAGTTTATATTTCGTGGTTGATCAATTCTTTATTTTCAACTGGTTTATCACTAGGAAGGGAATTGAGAGCTACATAAACCTTATCCAAGTCCACTGGCACATATTCCCCTTCCATCCTGATACCACCTCCAAGTAGATTAAATATTTGATTACTTTGTGGACTATCCAAAGCTAACTGTTTGTTAGATAAAAGTTTGTTAATACTACTTGCCACTTTTTCAGCCAAAATTTTTTCTGCTAATTCTTTTTTTTCAATATATTCTTTTTTTATTTGGAGTTTCATTTTTTTATTTTTTTGTATTACTGATAATTTTTAATTTCATATGCAGTTCCTAAAATATAATATATTAATTTTTAATAAATGTTCTTCAACTTCCTCAGTACTCATTTCAGAAAAAATTTTTTCATCAAAAATAATACTATTTTTTTCAATTCGACTAACAGAAACTACTTCAACATTATCTTGTTTCAAATCTGCCTTATTATTTCGAACAGTACCATCCTCTCTTTTTTTCTTTTTAAATTTCTCGCGCACCAAATTTATTTTATTCTTCACCCAAGGTTCTCCACGTTTATTCCACCAAGGTTTAATCACATGTTCATGTAACTCTGCAACTCCAACTTCAACGACCTTCACTAAGAGGGTAGAAATAGCATTCATCAATTCTTGTTCTGCAGGTGATAATTCACGAGGTTCAGGCTCGCTATATTCAGGTTCACTATACCCAGATTGACTATTTGCATATCCATATATGAAATCATCTAAATCTAATTCCTCCCATTCAACTATATCGGTATTCCTATTGTTTTCATCCTGGGCAACTCCTCTAACTCTTCCTTCGGTTTTCCTAGAGTCAACCAAATGTTCTCCATCTTTCATAATTGGTCTATATAATTTTTCACCCATTGATTAAATCTCCTCTATTCTAATCTAATTATCTTGTTTTTTAGCGGTCATGATGTCATAAGAACAATCTTATCTACTTTTCAATAATCATTCTATACTTCATCATCATTTATCATTTTTGGATATTTTATACATAATTCTTGGTTAATTTTAATTACAATAAGGATTATGCCACGGAGTAGAATAAAATAGTCATACATATTTTTCTTTATCGTTTCTTATTTGAGTCCCGTGTGAATACTTATTTCGAATAATCAAACCGTTACTCCAATCTACTTCATTAAATAAATAATTATAATATTCCTGTTCTGGCCTTGATAATAATGTCGATGAATATTCTACTATGTCCATTTTAATTAATTCTTCAATAATCGTTTGAAACTTTTTTTAAAATAATTCTCTACTATAACTTCATGTTCATACAATTGATTGAGCAGAAAAAAAGTTTACGATTATTGAATAAAAATCTTGTTTTTCTTTATCCACGTCTATTATATTATGTTGTTTTTAACCAATCCATCCCTTTTTTTGATAATCCTCAAACATATCGTATGAAATATCTTCACTCTTTAGTAGCTCATATAAAGAAGAATATTCTTTGGATAATTGAGGAATATAATATAAATCAGATTGTTCTGAAAACAATAACCTTCCGATTACTTTAAAGTCCTCTCCTTTTTGGATAAATATATTTATTTGGAATTAAGCTAGGAATGTCCTTAATATAGGTTTGTTCTGTCGTTAAATTTAACAATTCGATGTCCATCTTTTCATCTTCACAATAAATCTTAAATTGTTTTAGAATGCTTTCCATTTCAGCAGTTAAATTCCTACATTTTTCAAGATAGGTTCCAGTAGGTGAAGAAGGATTAAAACAAAAATCTTGTATTCCAAATTCTTCTAACAAATAATTAGTAAAAAACCAGTGAATTACTTCTTCTAAATTAACATTATATTGTTCTAAAATATTGAAATAACCTAACATCTGAAGCTGCGCTAATATTTGCTTTTTGATTAAACACTATTCCTATAGGATAATCTCTTTTTCCTTTTTACCCCCATTATTTTTTTCAAAAAAAGATAATTCGGATTCCCTACTAACATGTTCCCATCTATTTTTGATAATCTGTAAATTTAAATAAATGTATAAAATTGTTTAATATGGTTGGAAAATCTAAATTTTCATTTATCCATTTTTTTCACTATACAAAACCTTTATTTTTTTCTACCATTTATTAGTTCTTCTTTTGTATCTTCAACTTCATTCGAAAACCTTACTTCAACACTATATTTTTAATCCATCACTTGTACTAAATGAACTTTCTATTTGTTCTTCATATTTTTCTTTTTGGCTTTTAATTTTTAACCGACTAGGTATTTTTTTACTTTGTTGATACTTTTTAGACTCGGAAAGTAACTTTAAATAGTTACTATTAGGGGCAGGACTAGATATATTTTTTTCTAATATGGAAATCATCTTTACACCAAAAAAATTTTTTTGGGGAAAATAATATTTTTTTCGTCCTCATTATTCGGTATCACTAGAAAATAATTCAAAAGAATAGTTATGGAGTTCGCATTCGTTTCCATATATGAAAGTATTTCATCAGAAAAAAATAATTTACTATTTTTTTGCATCTTAATACCTGAGTTAGATAGAATTTTTTTCACTTGAAAGCAATTTAATAAACATCGAATGAGAGACTTTTTTGGTAGACATTATACTTCTCAATAAGTTTCCAAAAAAATCATCCCTATAATCATATTCCAAAAATCTCAAAAAAATTGGTCCAATAAATTAATGTTAATTTCAGAAAAAAATATACCAATTGTTTTTTTGAAAAGAAATTTGCAGTTTCCGTATAATTTTTTTCGTTGTTGCTCATCCCAATGAGTTGGATATATTTCATTAGAAATAAATAATTGAATATTGTATAATTCTATAATTTCATTAATATCCGTTATATCTATCTCCGCATTAAAATTTTTCAATAATATTTTGCAACACGACGAATGTAAAAACCCACACTCATATCATATTTTTGAGTAAAATTTCACCCTTGATTTTTTTCTCTTGCCATAAAGAACACCCTTTTTAAAACAGAAATCTTCAGAACTCAGCCTTAATTTCTCTGCCTTAATTATTTATTTTTTTACTATTATTTTTATTTAGAAAAAAATTTTTTTAATATAGTTGCATCATCATTATTTTTTTACACTCATCATTCGAATAACAAAAAGCTAATACTTTCTTCATCTTTAAAATACTCATACAATCTAGGCCTTAATATTTTTCGTTTTATCTGAATTAAATACACTTCTTTTTTTGTCCTTCAGGATTCCTACGTACATTTGTACAATAAATTTTTTTGTAGGATCTTCAGAATCACTTATACTTAATGATTTAACCATTGCTGCCTTTTTCAAAATCTGTATTAACTATTTTTAATGATAGAAGGTATTGACTTCCCGAATATTCCATAAAATTGTTTGAATATGTCACCAAGATTAGGTACATATGCGATTCCAAAGTACTCTCTAAAAATTTTTGCATCTACGAATATTTGCTTACTATTCGCTTCAACTAGTAATGAATCTTCTAAATTATTCTCCTTCATAAATTCTAGTTTAACTAGCGAATATTTATTCCCCTTTTTTTCTTCAGAAAGGAATCTCTTAACTAAAACGATATAGTTAACCGTTTTTATATCTAAAAAGTAAAACTAGTAATTATCCACCCTTTATTTTTTTCATGTCATCATTTAGTAACTTTAGATTACTTAACATTTTTACATCCCTCGATTTATTCCTAGTATTTTTACAATAAAAAAATAATTTATATTGATTATCTTATATATTGTAAATCTCCCATTCTATCAAACTGTACTTTGTAACAACTGTTTCCCCATCCTCACAACATACAATCTTTCATCTTCCCCAGTAAGTTGGCTAAGCAGCTCATGGGCTCGATTCGTATAGCCCTTAATTGCAGCGTTAAACGCCTTGTAGTAGATGATTTCTAGCTGTGGGTACTTGAATTCGTTCGTTAGCTCTTCGAAGTAGTCGTTGCTCTCGTGAGCGATCGTTAAGTCGTAGAGGGCCACACTCATCTTTTCCGTTTTTTCGGCCAGCGTAGGGTCTGTTATCGTCAGTTCACCAATCATTTCCCCTAGCTCTTCTCGGCTCAACTCCGGCTGGCTCAGTACGACTGAACGAATCAGATAGCTTTGCAAGAAGTTTCGGAATTGCGGTTGAAGTCCGTCCCGACTTAAGATTTCTTCGGCCTTTCGAATCGCCGTCTCGAAGTCCCCTGTCATGTACGCCAAAGAAACTTCCGACGTTGCAGCGTCTAATCGTAGTACCGCTCTTTGGCCTCTTTATTCGCCTCGATATATTGTTTCCACGATGCTAAATCCAAATCCACATGCAACAATTTTGCTACAGTGGTTAAATACCATTTATTAATCAAATAGATGGCAAGAGCTAACCCGGCGACAATCACAAGGACGCCCCATGTTCGCATCGGAATGTCACTGACTGCGAACGCGACGGAAAGAATAAGGACCATTGTCAAAATCCCCGCAACTCTCGTATAGAGCGTATATTTTTTTCGTACTGCTTGATAATCCATATCGTTCCTCCAAAGTCGCAACTCGTATATGATTGCGATTACAAAATTATTTATATCTTTAATCAAAAATGACTGTCTTAGCCCATTATCTCATGTTCCCTTGGCCGCTTCAATGGCAAAATGCATATTCTTCGAGCCTTTTTCGATAGAGGTTTAATATTTTTGCTCGTAATACTTGCTAATAAAAAGCATGATAACAGGAGAACATGCAAGTGAAACTGTTAAAAGAGTTGCCGGCAAATATGCCTCTACTGAAATACAGATAACTGCAATAATTCCTATTAGGAGCATAAGTACAGATGCCATCGTTGCATTTACTTTGTCTCTGATTTTTTCATTACGCTCGTCATTCACGCTAATTTTATAGTCACGGTCCTTTTCTAATAGTCTAAAGTGAGTGAGTTGCACATATGAAACAGATACGCTGATGGAAAAAACAAAAGTCAACAGCACATCGATAGCTCCATTCATATTGAGAGTAAACTTTAGAATCAAACTACATAGTCCGATTACATATCCTAAATACCAGATTTTATTAGTCTTCATTTTTCATCCTCCTCATAAATAAATACTTCTTCAATGGATACCTCAAAGAACCGTGCTATTTTAAATGCCAATATAATGGACGGATTGTATCTTCCGTTTTCTAAAGACCCCACCGTCTGCCTAGACACTTCAAGCGCATTCGCAAGTTCTTCTTGTGTGATTCCTTTTGCTTTTCGAATTTCCTCAAGTCTATTTTTCACATCACATCACCTCTCTAGATGGAAAGTTTACTTTACATACAATATAATTATTTTCCGGCGAAATGTCAAGCTTACTTTCCATTGTTAACCAAAAAAGAAGCAGGCAAATTTTACTTCGCCTGCTTCTGATTTCCATTTCTTTTATAGTTCCCTTACCGACCAAAAAGCGACTGTTACCCTCTCTCTTTGAACTCATCGAAGTATAGGACCTCGACTTGCCCAGACCAATCCAAGACACAGCCAACGAAGTCAACAAGGTCGAGTCCTGGCATTTCATAAGTGTCGCCGTCATTGACACTTCCCGTTGCATCTTCAATATAAGTCACCTTGTATCCTCTGTCTGACGCGATAATGGCAGAAAATAAGCAGCAATATTCCGCGTTCAGTCCCGTAATCACCACCTCATCTACTGGATGGTTCGCAAGAATCGCCTTCAACTCTTCACTCTGGAAAATATTTGGCGAGTCTTTTTCCACGATAAAATCCGCATCCGCAGAAAGCTCTTCGTCAAGCGCTCCTCGTTCATCGCCATTGTAAATAATACTCTCCTCATTTTCATCAATATGACGTGTATGAATAATGAGATCCCCGCTGGCTTTAAACATTTCTTGTAACTTCAAAATATTCTCTCTAAGTAGGTCGAAATCCCCTCTAGCTAACATTCCTTTTTGACAATCTAAAACAATTAATGCTTTCACTAATCGTACTCCTTTATATGTTTTTAATGAGTTTATTTTCAATTTTATGTACAAAATACGGATCAGTCTTTAAATATATAAAATGATCTACAACTACCCTAAATCAACTTATATTCATACCACTCTTCATCTACTTTCTGAAAGCCCAAAGCCAAAAACATTCTTTGACTTTGAGTATTAAAAGGATATATTTGTGCAGAGACCTTTACCATTTTTTGTTCTTTCGCCAGCTGTATCATTTCAGAAATACATCGTCTTCCAATCTGTAAATTCTGATACTCTTTGCTGATAACTATAGAAAGTTCCGAGTTATCTTGGAGTGTCACATCTCCAACTAACACTCCTTCATATTGGATATAATAGCAAGAACCATGTGAAGTTAGGTAATCATACATTTTATGAAGTTTTGTTAGATTGTAAATCTGATCAGTATTATCTACTTGTTTGCAAACCTCACTATCTTGATACCAAGGAAGGGAGATGTCATCATTTCTATAATAAGGAATAAGCGTTATCTGATCGTCTACTATTCGATTCATCTTTATTTTTCCTTCTTTCTATTTAGACGCTTCTTCCGATTCTTCAATATTCTCCACAAACCCTTCTACATCTTCAATCTCTACAAACATTGGATCTAAGTGGCATAAGAAGTGCCAATCTTTAGCGCCTTTCCTTCTGTAGAGAATCGCCTCGCCGTCTTCACTTCCAAAATAGCTTCTATCGACTTCATACCCAATGCGTTCTAAGAAAGCTTTTGCCTTGCGGAAGTTTGATTCTCTTGCTTCGACATAAGCTTTCACTTCATCGTTGTTAACGACATACGCATCGATTTTTGTAGCTCCTTCGATTACTTTATCGTTTTTAAGGGATAGATTCGAAATCTCTTTCCAAATAATCTCGACATTTTCCTCAGGGTCAAACGAAAATCTAGATAAAGGAACAATATTGCTATTGAAGACAATTTCCATATAATCCGGCAAGTGCTTAGGATTCACATACTCCACTTCAAACCCATCTTCGTTTTCTAGAGTATATCCAGGGATTTGAGCGACAAAGGCTTTCCCTTCTTCTAATGAATCAAACGCGACTAAATCCTTTTGATAATCACCTTGATACAATTCCAATATAACCATCGATAACCCTCCTAGACTTTCCTTATCATGATTGTTCAATCATGCTCTCTAAATCATTCTTTTCCACACTCATGTATTCAACTTCTTTTGTTCCTTCATTATATCGATAGCGTCTAAAAATCAATTGATTGCTTGTCTGAAACAGTGTGTCTACCCCAGAGTATTCTCCTCGGCACTTATCTAGCATCATTTCATCAACGAGTTCCAATGTTTTCAAATGAAACACAAACCATCTTTCTTCCGTTGTAGAGAATACACCATAAGAATTGTTAATCTTCCATACGTTTGATAGCCCGTCCTGTTCAAATACAGGAAATCGTTGACTAGATTTTATTTGGAAATCATGATTCGATATTTTATAAAATTCTGTCGTGTAAAAATTCACCAGCAGCGAACTTTCCTCGTCAATCGTAAAAACATACGCCAAATCCCGTGGAAATTGATGTCTCACACTTAGCTCATGATTCAAAAATTCAAGGCAAAAATCCTGTGAGCCATCCTGTCCTGCTGTCAATGAAACGATGATTCTATTATCAGAGAAGCCCTTAAAAGTTAGTTCAGAACCAACAAAGCAATCTTCCAAATCTAAATAAGAATATTGAACATTCTTTTCGTCTTTCACTTCAATCCGAATTTTATGGTCATTTTTCCGATAAGCAAGCCAAGTTAAGTTGTTTTTCTGAGAATGATGGCAACAGATTAAAGTTCCTTCTTTGGTATCCAGATTTTCAAAAAACTTTTCGAATTGGTTAGGGTAGTCTATTACAGTACTTTCATTCACTTTTTTTAAACGATTAAGATAAATCACTTATTGTCACCCTCTATCTGAACCTGTGTATGAGCTAGAAAATCTCCTAGATGCCTTTTATCTTTCCTAAAAATTGCCATTGCCAGTAACAACAGTGCAAATAAAGTTGCTAAAGACGAGAGGATAATGGAGATTAGGTCAAAATCGCTATAGACTCCATGAATAGTTCCCATATGCCCTAATTGCCAAGGTAAAAATTTGATGAGATTTCTAATTAAGCTAGCCTGAATTGTTTTATTTTGATAGACCAGACGAAGCCCTGCTTTTGATTTCCCAAAACTTCCATTTTTTGCATAATCCGAAAATGTGAAATAAAGCATGATTGGCAGAACACTGATAAAAAATGTAAGAGTCTGCGCCTGAAATTCTGTTTGCATTGGCACGCCATTAAAAACAATGTAGTAAAAAGTTATAGCGCAAAGGAATAAAATACCTAAGTAAGTTATGATTAAAAGATAATCAAATAGTAGCTCAGTTATTCTTTTTTTAACCGAAATAGGATTAATTTCCAAAAACTTCATTATTTTATCCTCCTGTCTAAGTTCATACAAGTAGTAGTATCTCTTCAACATGAAACAAGTGAACACTAAATATGCCAAGTGAACCTGTCTTCATGCTGAAACATGGCTATCAACCTTTTAACAATAGTATAAGGATAGCGTTAAAGGGATTCTCTCAACAAACTGAAATTTAACATTGATCATCATTACTGACAATTTTTAAGTTAACCCAAGCAAATTTCTATTTTAATTCTATCCGGATCTTCAAAATAGACTGCATAATGTTCTGCACCACCGGCATATGGATATTTATCATCATAAAGCAAAACTATATTTCTCTGAATAAGATTCTTCCTAATTTGATCGATTTTATCCTTAGTTTGACAACGAAAAGCAAGATGATTCAAGCCGATATTACATCTATTGTATCCGTTATTAAGATACTTTTCTTTTGTCTGTACAAAAACAATATAAAATTCGTCCTTTTCATAGGAAAATCCGTCTTTCCATTCTTGAAATAAATCAAAACCTAAAAAGCTAAGTATCCACGAATAGAATTCCTTGGTTTTATCTAAATTACTTACATAAATCTCAATATGATGCATTGTTTTCCCTCCATCTGGTGCCGGAAATATCAATATATTCAATTTTTACTTTGCTGATGCCTCAGCTCGCACAAGCAGTGATACCGCCTCAACATGCGCGGTCATGAAAAACATATCCACATACTTTTTAACAATAACATAAGGTTATCGTTAAAAAGGTTTACCTCTACAAACTGGAATTTGCGTATGGAATCAGTTTTTGCGAAGCTCCATATAGATTGAGGTTTTCTCCTCACCCTCGGAAATCAGGTACTCCGGAAAGTCTTTCTGCTGAAAGCCAAGCCTCTCATACAACGCGATTGCTTTCACGTTTTCCGGATTCGGATCGACCCATACAATCTCTGCACCGTTTAGGAACGCTTCTTTGATTGCATGGGAGAGTCCAGCCGTTGCAATTCCACATCCCCGTGCAAATCCAAACAATTTTATGTCCAGAGCGGCGCTTCGATGCTCTGCGTTGATTTCATAGAACGATTCTCCGCAGTATTTCCCGTCTTCAAAAATTGAATAGTGGTTTAAAGTCGGTCTGTTCGATTTAATCCACTGAAACCAATTTTGCATTCCTTCATCTGTTTGATGTAAGCCGTCTGGAAAACCGACGAACTTCATGACATCCCCATCAGCCCAGAGCTGCTGAACACATTTGATATTCTCAATCATTGTTTCTTTTATCTCAAGCATTTTAAGCCCCTCCAATTCGATTATTTCTTTGGTTTTGGTGCAGGCAACTCATCATACATCGAATTGAATAAGCCAGTTAAAAATTCTTTGTTGTCAACATCATCGACCAATAGCATTTCCTTTGCTCCATCATACGGCAACTCATATTTTGCATTAGGCATATATGCTATTGCAGATTTAACAGGCTTCACTAAAAACCTATCATCATAAATTCCACCTACAATTTTTCCGCGATAATAAATAATATATTCGCCCATCATTGATCTATATGTTATTTCTTCCAACTCGGATAGTTGTTCTAAAATGAAATCTAAATATTCTTTACTTGAAGCCATAATCTATACCTCCAAAATTTGCATTTGTCTACCCCGATTTAATCCATGTTACCCGAAAACTTATGAGCATTTTTCCAAGTCTTTCCCTGGTTTAAAGATTCATAATTGGTTTGATTATTATTAATATCCGTAAATCTTAAATGTATTTTTCCTTCAGAATCAATTTCTCCCTCAACTTTAGGAGATGTATCCGGAGCATCAGAAATATAAATCATCCTATTTTCCTCAATTCTTACAAAATACCATAGACTTCTAGCCATAGCCCTATCAACCTCTATAAGTCCATAGTTAGAATTTGGTATTATGATAGCATTTTCAAGAGATAAACTATCTAATATTTCTTGTTTAGTTAGTGGTTTATGAATGGTATCTTTCGCAGGAAGCGTAGGAGAATAATTTTCCTCATAGACAATAGGCTTGCCCTCAGAGTCTAAATTATCATGTTGAACATTCCTATCACTATCTCCTAAGGAAACTTTTACTACATCCCATGTCCCAGTCCCAAGTTCATCCAACATCGCAAGGCTAACCCTATTTCCATCCCACTTTATCCAGTACTTACCTGCTGAAATTGGTGAAAATCCATCATCGAGGGAGGTTTCTGCGCCTAAATCTTCAATAAATAAAGGATTTATCCTTTCAAATAAACTTACATTTGACAAAAGCAAGAACGAAGCCTCATCAACTACTAGCGTATGTTTTTTATCAGGGGAAATAAAAGTATAGTAGGTACTTACAAGATGACCACCTAAAAAAATTAAAGACCCAAATAAGAATCCTGCAATTAATAAAATCCAGCCTGTTACCAGAATAACTCTAGCAATGTTACTAGAATATTTCTTCCAAAATAGCTTTAGAAAAAAGATAAGCCAAGCTACAATCATCAGTAAAAGAATAAATAGGACATCTTCTTGCCTTAATTGTAACCCAAAGAAATCAATTAATATTCTATAACCAGTCCTACTTTTTTTATATAAAAAGTATCATGGAAACTGCTAGCCATATTAATGTTATTGCTGATAGAATGTATGTTTTTTTATCTTGTTATTTTTTTACTTTTTACCATGTTTTTTTATCCTATAAATTCTAATTTATATTTATTATACCATAAAAAAAATAAGCCTACAGATTTTTACTCCGTAGTCTTAGTATATTTTTTTATATTAACTTATTAACTTCGTTTTGAACCTCTAAATATCCTCTTTTTTTGTTCGCTTTTTAGAAAATCAGATTTTTTTCCTTAGCTATCCGCTCTGCCTCTTGTTTAGCAAATAATAGCTTAATTGCCTTATCCCTACGAGCCGCTAAAAGTACCAACATCGTGCCGTGTTTTACGCATAATTCCTTCATCAAGAATGAGAATTTCATTATCGTAATCCTTAATTTTTCGATAAGCTTTAGCATAAGAATCATATAGCGCAGGAGCATCATAGCCGTTATATCGAGCTTTATCAAAAAGTGCAATAGCTTCATCTACTTGCCATTTTTCCTGCCAGATCCCTCTCTATATCCTACGTGCATAATTACACCTCCATCAGGTGTTTATGTTATACAATAAAGGCATTGTTTTTTCAAGTATTAAAAATCCCGATTTGATAAATATTTAGAATAGTAAGCAGTTCAATGTTACGAAGAAACTTTGCCAATCATCTTATCAACTCACCATTATTTAGTCAACCATCTTATCAACTCACCAAATCAATAACCGTATCGGCTGATTACTTTTCAAATTCCCCAATTTCGGATATCTTCCCTCAAAACAAAAAACCGTGATTATCCTTCCGGCTTAAAACCAGACCTCAAATCACGGAAAGCCTTTATTTACTTATCTTATTACACTCTTATTTATCAACCCTTGACATTAATACTACCGTCTCAACATGTGCTGAGAGCTTTCTTCTATACTAATAGACGAAAGGGTGTGAAAATGATTTTTAAATGATACTGTGGAACGGAACAGTAGCCCTAGTATTGACTACTGTCGTTTCTATTCATATTGGCTATTCTAGGACTGAGATGAAAAAATCTATAAATGCTCAGAATAAAATTGAACCCGCAAATCTCCCCAAAACAATGGTGAGTCATGTACTTGTATTATTCCGAAAAAATACACCTCTGGTGCAGTGAGACAAATTGGTGTATCTTATAGTGGCTTCGTAGATGAAAGCTATACTCTACTATCACTCTTTGATGATGTAGAACAAATTGAAAAAGATAATAGACTTCAGACAGCTATTGATGTTGTCAGAGAACAGTTTGGTTTTTTAGCCATACAAAAAGGAACCGTCCTAACTGAAGGTTCCAGAAATATTGAACGCAGTAAACTTATCGGTGGTCATTCCGCGGGTGGATTGGAGGGATTAAAATGAAACAAGAAAAAAATACAGTACAATTTTCAGAAATCCGTAGCAAAGGATGTAATGATATTGAAATGCTTGAAAGATTTTTACATGGAATCGTTGAAACAGCAACTTCAAAACTTCGTCAGAGAAAACTCAAAACAACTGAAATATCGATACGACTAGTACATGCTAAATCTGAAAACCGATTACCATTGGAATTTACATTTAGCATTAAGCCAACAAGCTCATCTGTGATAATCTATACTGAGGTAATCAATCGCTTTAAAGAATGTTACACAGGTGGGGGAATTCAAGGTTTTACGATTCAATTTGATAAAAATACCCTTGCCTCTGCATAGAAAGGATTTGATATGATTGACCGTTCATATTTACCATTTCAATCAGCAAGAGAGTACCAGGATACAAAGATGCAAAAATGGATGGGCTTTTTCCTATCTGAACATGCATCAGCACTCTCTGATGATACAAACAAAGTAACGTACATGTCTGACTTATCACTAGAGAAGAAATTATTACTCCTCAGTCAAGTATACGCCGGGCAGCTACGCACACGCATTCAAGTGATTGAAAAAAACAAGCGTGTTTCCTACACTGGAACAATACCAAGTCTGACCAAAGATTTCATTTTGATAAAAACTACAACAGGTCACATCAATTTGAAATTAAAAGACATTATTAGTATTGAACTTGTCGAGGAGGTGCTCTATGAATCAGCTTGAGTTTCAGCGTAATCACCTACAAATGGACTATTATAGCGAGAGCTACCAAGATTTTGAACGTGACTTCTACCGCTACTCTAACATGAATATTCCATTGACCTTCCTAACTGATGATATCCTAAAAACAATGGCGACTTCACGTAAGAATTACTTTGTCCTCAATAAGGAAAAGTCCAGAGATAACCGCGATCACTTCTTCATATTTGAAGTAAGTACCGTAGATGAGAATCCGCTAATCTATCATTATACATATAAGAAAACTACAATATATTTAGCAGAAAAATAGGAGCAGTTCAATTGACTGTTCCTATTTTTAATATTCATAAAATCTAAAGTCTTTATACTCTTTAACAATGGAGTCGCCAACCAGAACAGACTATACTGACCAGCGACTACCTTAAATTTAATGTTTCAGATTTATTTTCTTATCTCTAATTTCATAAACTACATCTGCTACATTTTCGAGTAATCGTTTATCGTGGGTGATAAACACGATAGTTCCGGTGTACTCCTTCATTAGTATTTCCAAAGCCTCTAAACTTGGTATGTCAAGGAAGTTACTGGGTTCATCCATTATTAGGATGTTATATCTACCCATGAGCATTTTAGCAAGCAACAATTTTATAATTTCTCCACCGCTTAAAACAGATAAACTTTTTCCAATATCGTTCTGTTTGAACCCCATAGATGCTAGCACTGAACGAATTTCTGATATATTGTAGTCACAATCCTTCTGCATAAACTCCATAACATTCTGATTACTGTTGTACTTGTAACCATTCTGTGCAAAAGTAACCTATTTTTTTGCCTTAGGCGAAATAGAAATTCCTTCTTCATGGTTTAAGATCATTTTGGATTAAAGTTGTTTTTTTCCGATTCCATTACCACCAGTTAACGCCACTTTTTGCTCCTAACGGAATTTGAAAAGATGCATTTTCAAACAGAGCCTTATCCCCAAATACTTTATTAATTTCTGCACCGACTATAGGGTATGGATTATGGAGCTCCAATGCTTTACTTTTGCCTGAAACGAATTCTGCGAATGCCTTCCGGAGCTTCTACTTTTTCCTAAGGCCGCAATCCTGTGCTCTAGGGTTTTTAGCAGCATTATACATCTTTTTTTCCTTACTTCCTATTGATTTTTTTGATGAGCTAAACGCCCTCCGTCTTCAGTACTTTTTTTCTTTGAAGAACCTTTTGCCTTCTGTTCTATTTTACGAGCCTGTTTTCGCTTTTCCTCCGCAGCCCTTTCCAATCGGGCACGTTCCGCAATAAATTGTTCGTATTCTGCAGCTTGGCTCTTACGTTCTTCCTCTTTCTGACGAAGATAATCAGAATAGTTTCCCCAATACTCAGTGATTTTGCCATCTTTCAGTTCCCATATTTTATCTACTATTTCATCAAGAAAATAGCGGTCATGGCTAATAACTAACAGTGCACCTGTAAAATATTTTAGCTGTCCTATTAGAAAATCAATTCCTTCACGGTCTAAATGGCTCGTAGGTTCATCCGCTAAAATACCATGAACCTGTGCCGATAAGGCCTGTGCTATTTTAAGCCTTGTTTCTTCACCACCGCTCATAGTCTGTATATTTAATTGCTCAACACCTAGCTTGCCTACAAGTGCAAAATCTTTTTTTCCTCCTGCAGAGTTACTTCGTCCAACTGGGGAATATAGGCAAGTTCACCCAGACGATTCATTTTTACATCCTGGGGAGTTAATTCTCCTAAAAGTACCCTGAGTAAAGTGCTTTTTCCAGCACCATTTGCTCCTACTAAACCAATACGGTCATAATCATATACTTCTAATTCATTTATATCTAAAACATCGCGTCCTTTGAATTCCACACGAATGTCTTTTGCTTTTAATATTAATTCCATAACATTTCCTCCTGTCTATAATCGCATGCTTTCATTTGCTTGTACGCAGGGAAAAACCCTGCGATTTTTAGCAGGAAGAGTTACATGAAAATAAGATACATAAATATTCCTCCAATATTGTTTATTTTTAAATCTAATTTTTCTAACCTCAGTTATCATTTGGCAAACTATAGCAATGCCAATAATTAAAATACCTGATAGTAAAAAAACCAATGATTTACACCGATTTTTATCAGCAAAGAATCCAGAAAGAATTAACCCAATTGGCATAGCAAGTGACATGATACTTCCGATCAAAGAAAATACACGTCCTAAATATTCAGGCTTAATTTTTCTCCTGAAAAAGAGCTGTTTGCACACCGCTATAAAATGGCACCGAAAGCCCCATTATTGCACAGCAAACTACGAATATTACAAATCCATTTGGAGGAAGTATTCCCGAAACGGCTAAACTGGTCCCCATTATAAAAAATGAACTTGTTATTAGTAATACATGCTTTTTCGAAGCCCCCTAATCTTCCTAATAATAAGCCTCCTGCTAGCATCCCAAATGCAAAGGAAATTTCCGTAATAGAAATATGCACAGGCGTTCCATTAAAGTGTTCCATGCTTATTAAAGGAAATAGTGCATTGATTGGCATATAAACAAAAGTATATAGTGTTCCTAAGAGTAATAAGGCAAACAATCCTTTGTTTTGTCTCAGAACCACAACTCCTTCTTTCATCTCCCTTATGAAATTTGGTTCTAAACTTTGCACTTGATTACCCAGCTTAGGTATACGTACAATTGCTACCGTAATAGATGCAATCACAGCACCCAATACGTCGATGGCAATAATAGCATTTAAATCCCAAACGGAGTATAAGAGTGCTGCAACTGCCGGACTAACAATATAGCTTATAGACTGCAAAGACTGACTATAGCCTGCGCATTTCGTTAGCTGTTCTTCTGGTACTAAAAGTGGTGTAACCGCATTGAGTGCTGGGGTATGAAAAGCTGTTCCAATGCTACGGATAAACAATACTATCATAATCATCCAGACAGGTAGCTCCATACAGAATGCAACAATAGCAAGCACTGCACCAGCTGCTGCGATAATTAAATCGGCACCAATCATTATCTTCTTCCTATCATGACGATCCACTAGCACACCAATGGCGGGTCCCAAAAATCGCATAGGGTAAAAAACCTACTAATGAAGCCATAGACAAGACCATCGCAGATCCTGTTTTTTCTGTAAGGTAAAAAATAATCGCCATTTGCAGGATGGCACTAGTGATTAATGATACTGCTTGCCCTGCCCATATTGCATAAAATTTTCGTTTCCAATTGTTGTATTTTTCCATTTATATTATCTCCTGCATATTATTTTGCTTGAATTTCTATTTTGAATAGCATTCTAGGCAATAAAAATGCAGGCCAAAACCCCACAATGTGGCTTTTTGGTCTGCATACATACAATTTGGAAACATTCATATTAAAGACATAGTTAAATAAAGGTATAGTTAAATAACCAATATCCTCACCGTAACTAATGAATGCTCAATATCGTATAAATAAGCACAACAAAAAAAGCCTATCATCGGGTATAGATTCTGCTTTTTTTTATTGCCAGCTTATCTTAAACGCATTGAGGCTGTCATAGTTTCGGTTCCTCCTACATCTTTGTTTTATATCAATTTATAGTATAACACAACAAGATGATATGTTCAATATAAAAAGTTATGGAATGAGACTCATACTTCCAATTCGATGCCAGATTTAAAGGATATGACGAAGTTTTTCTTCATAGACTGTAACGCTCTGGATTATCTTCCTTAGTAGCAAGCGATTAGCTTTCACAAAATCTTCTGTTTGTAGTTTTAAAAAAATTCATCAGGATTTTTCTAACTCAACCTCAAAATATTTCATTTTACATTCCCTCATTTCATTTTATTGATAAATTGAGTTTGCAAAAAAAGAGTGGACAATTTTTTTGTCTACTCTTAACCTTTAAAATAGTTTTTTTTAATCGATTTGAAGTTGCCTAAATTATTACTTATTCGGTAAAATGAAGTATTGCTTTCAACAGATTTCCTTCAACTACACTTCACTTGATTCAAACAAGGTGGGTACATTTCTATTCCCACAAACTCCTTGTCAATGGAAACAAACACGTACCCACAGGGTAAATGGAAATAGAAACTGATAATTTCTAGCTATCACTTCTACTCATTCCAAAAATTTTCTCACTCTGATACTTACCCACCATAAAGCAAAAAGCCTTGCAATCAAGGCTTTCATTATCCCTTTCGTTCAAAGGTTTCTAAGCTTTTACGAGCAGAGCGACACACTCAGCGGTTCGCTATCTCCGTTCTGTCTGCGTGCTAGCACTTGTCAATCACGGACAGCTATCGCATGGGCGGAAGTAAATGCTAATCTTCGTCGTTTTACTCCTTGACTAGCAAACTTACCGCCTCAACATGAGCAGTCATTGGGAACATATCCACGGGTTGCACGTATTGCGCCTCGTACCCTCGTTCCTTGAAGTGGACAAGGTCGCGAGCGAGTGTTGCTGGGTTACAGCTCACATACACGATACGCTCAGGACCCGTTCCACACGCTGCTTCGATAAAGGCAAGGTCGAGTCCTTTACGCGGTGGATCCACCACAATCACATCTGGCTGGATGCCTTCTTCCTTCCAGCGTGGCATAATTTTCTCAGCCGCACCCGTTTCAAAGTGCACATTCGTCACGCCATTCAGTTTCGCATTTTCCTTCGCCATCACAATCGCATCATCCACGATTTCCATGGCATAGACTTTCTTCGCATCGCGGGCAAAGGCTAAGCTCATCGTCCCGATTCCGCAATACGCATCCACGACCGTCTCGCCACCCTTCAAGTCCGCAGCGTCGATGGCTTGTTGATAGAGCACTTCGGTTTGCACGGTATTCACTTGGAAGAACGAACGCGCACTAATCTTGAACGTGAATTCGAACAATTTCTCTTCGTACACGTCCTCTCCGCACAGCACCTTCGTCTCACGTCCCATGATGACATTCGTTGGCTTCGGTTGGATATTTTGCACGATAGACACCACTTCCGGATGCGCCGCTGTAATATCTCTGACAATCGCCTCAGCTTGTGGCAACACCTTTGTTCTCGTCACAAAAATAATCATCACTTGCTTCGTACGGAGCCCACGTCGTACGATAATATGCTTCAAGTCTCCAGTATGATTCGCCTCATCATACGCCACCACTGGATACTTTCTTAAAATATCCCGCACGGCCACAATTAAGCGGTCGATTTCAGGGTCTTGAATATGGAAGTCTTCCATCGGAATTAAGTCATGCGAATTCTTCTTGAAGAAACCAGTCGTTAACTGATCGTCTACCGTACGCACTGGCATTTGCGCCTTATTTCGGTAGCCCAGTGCATTCTCCATTCCAAGAGTAGGACGCACTTCTAGTTCCGGCATCTTCGCGATTTTCGTCATCACATTTTTTTACTTGTTGCTGCTTGAAGGCCAGCTGGCTCTCATACGTCATATGTTGCAGTGGCATGGTTCCCACACGTGTTCCAAGGGCGTCTTTCACGTCCACGCGATTCGGACTCACTTCCAACCATTCCTCCACACGCGCGTAGCCATAGCTTTTTCCAATCTTCATCGTCTTCACACGAACGACTTCTCCGGGAATACTATTTTTCGATAAATAGCGGGAATCCATCCACCTTCCCGACCCCAAGACCTTCATGCGTTAAATCCTCGATTGTTACTGTATAAAATTCGTTTTTCTTCATTTCTGTTCCTCCAGAGTTTATCACGTTTATTATACCGTCTTTTAGCGGAAATAAAAAGGCTACTCCAACAAGTGTCAGAGTAACCAATTCCATTTGTTCAATATCCAAACGGCTTGAGCTGAATATCCACCTCATATCCGTTTTTGTGTGCCAGTTCGATGAGTGTAGATAGACTTGGATTTTTCTTTCCACTCTCTAACCTTGACAAATTCGTTCTTTCAAAACCAACTTTCTTTGCGTATTCCTCTCTGGATAAATTGCTTTCCATTCTGAGACGAATAATACGAAGTGCAGCCCTATGTCTCGCCAACTCTTTCGCTACATCCTCTTTAAAGTTCGGATAGCGGGATGCAATAATCGCGAATTTCTCTGCTCTTAAGGAACTCACTGCCATTCACCCCTTTCGTAATATCCTCTACTTCAAAGGTCAAATACATAATTCCTTCTTCTTCGTCATAATCTCCCCATTTTTCAATCATCTCCGGAGTAATCCCTTCTTCTTCAATCAGTTGCAGAATCGCAGCGGCCTTTACCATTCTCCCATACGGCATTTCCATTAACTCTTCAAAGTCTTCCTCCGTAAATTCACGTTTACACCACATAAACACACCTCCATTTTTCTTAATTGTATCATTTTTGATACGTATCAAAAATGATACATCTTGCTTTTTTCTTATACTATTTTGCTCAAAAAATCCTCCAAAAAGCTACACTCTTTGGAGGAAACACGATTAAATGAATATTTTTACTGTTTTCTAACTCGAAACCCTAGTGGTCAATGGAGCCTTAACTCTCAAAGCACCATCGTCCTTGCATGGATTGTGTTACTTTTTCTTTTTAAAAAGCAAAAAAACAAAATTCCAGCACTGGATTACGAAGAATCTTACGGATTTTATAATAGCTGTAACGGGAATAAGCATTAAAAGTGAATTAGCAGGAGTAGTCCACTTGTGGACATACTCCTGCTTTGAATCTTTAAAGGTGAGAGACTTTAGGCTCGAACCGGTGCCCCGTTATAGCTTTTATAAAAGAATCCGTAAGGATTCGAAGTAATCCTCTGCCTTTAATATTTTTACGCTTTTTTATTTTTTTCATTAATTTTTCGCTTTAGGTTTTAAGAAGAAGAAGTTTAAGACAAGTAGCACCACAATCCATACACCAGGGACGATGAAGCTTTGGGCAGTTAAGGCGAAGTCGTTTTTGACAAAGAAATCCACGAAATTCCCCATGAATGTATAGTGTGTCACTTTTGATACCGCATCGCTCAACATTGAGAACATCGGTAAGAACGCAATCAACATCATCGGAATCACACCATTTACTTGCGCTTTTGCTTGCGTATCTGTCAAAGCACCCACTAATAAGTTTAGTAAAATCACACAGATGGCCACACTCGCAACGATGGCACCATATTCCATCCAACGACCTGAAAGATCCGCTTTAACAATCATTGGGAAGCTCACAATCGTAATGACTGCTAACACGACTGGGTAGAATAAGATTGAGAGTAAATATTCTACTGAGTGAATGCCGCTTAAGAAGAGAGTTTTCAAGTTTTTCTTTTCTTTTTCTTCCGCAAGCATTATTGTAATCATATTTCCGACAGATAAGCTTAACGCGAGCGGAATCATCATGAATAGGATTTGGATAGCTGTTTGTGGGTTTCCGTCTTTGTTCATGAAATGGTCGTATGCCAATAACATTCCGTATGGGAATACGATTTGGAATAACATTGCTCCATTGCTTAAAATCATTTGTGTACGTAGCCAAATCAAGGCGCTAATTCTTTTAATCATTTAATTTCTCTCCTGTCAATTGAATAAAGATGTCTTCTAACGTTGGTTCCATTGAGTGAATGAGCTCCACTTGTGTCATGTCTTGGTCTTTTAAATCTTCAAAAGCCATCACTTGTACGCTGTGGTCAACGAAGGTTACTTTCACTCGTTTTTCTTTATTATATTTTTGAATAATATCTCGTGGGGTTCCGATTTCCACTAGGTCCCCTTGGTTTAGTAGGGAAATGCGATCACACATCTCTGTGGCTTCGACCATATCGTGTGTCGTTAGGAAAATCGTTGTCCCCGCTGCTTTTAGTTCTTCCAACAGACGGTGAATCTTCTTAGAAGTCATTGGGTCTAGCCCACTCGTTGGTTCATCTAGGAAGAGTAACTCTGGTCTATTTAGCAATGCTCTTGCTAGAAACATTCTCTGACGCATCCCTGTTGAAAGTTTTTCCGCAATCGTCTTCTTACTTTCTAGTAGTCCGACTTGTTCGAGCACTTCATCGACGCGGCTATTTGGTAATCCGTAAATCTTCGCATAGACGATTAAGTTCTTCTCGAGACTTAATTTCTCGTAGTAGCCACTTGAATCTCCTACAAGTCCGATACGTGTTAAGTCTTCCGGAGTAAGGTCCTTTGTGTCTTTCCCGAGGAGCTGTGTCGTTCCTTCGTCGGCTTTTAGTTGGCCCGTTAGGATATTGATGAGGGTTGTTTCCCTGCTCCACTTGGTCCTAAGAACCCGAAGATTTCTCCTTTATCGACGTTAAATTGAATTTGGTTTAATGCTGTCTTGTTTCCAAAACGCTTTGTAATTTTTTCTACTGTAATCATGTTTGCCTCCATGTGTTGTTCTTGATGATTCTACTTTAACAAAAACAAAGGTCACTCAGTAGGCCCGTCCGTCACGACTCACCATGACAAAAGTCACGATAAAAAATGACGGCAGCATTTGACAGCTTCTACTACCATAATAGGAAAAAATCCCCCCGTTTACATACATTTTCGGAACCCTTTTCATTATTGTTGTAAACGCAATTCTTTCTCTTTACTTTCCTGATTTTTACTACTATAATGCAGGTAGAGAAAGGGGGTAGCGATTATGAACGTACCTACACTAGCATCACAACGTATCTCTCTAAGGCCCTTTCACGAAACTGACATGGAGATTGTAGCGGCTTTGCTAACGGACCCTCTAGCAACGTCTAATCTTCCATGGGTATCTGCAACGTCTCATTTAAATGCAGAGAACTTTTATACACACCTAATGGACAACGATCCGTACTTTTTTATCATTGAAATGAAGAATTACGACCTGCCAATTGGCTTTATGAAAGTCTCCACAGACAAAAGTCATCTAATGGATTTCGCGCTGCTCGAAGAATATTGGCATCGTGACATTTTAATTGAAGCCTTTCAATTATTACATCCGTACCTTGTTGAGCAGGGTATCTCAGAGCTCTATTTAAAAGTAGAAAGTACGCACACAGACTCTTGCGACTTCGCCAAACGTATTGGATTTTTATACGAGTACTCCTATGAGGTCAAAGACGGAAGCACGGTCCGACTCTACCACATGATTCTCATTCCCGAAACCGCTCGCTTCAATCCCGATATGTGGCAAACTCACTCTGAGCGCTTTATCGAAGCCCTTTAGCATGCAAACTCCGACTGGAATCCCAGCCGGAGTTTCTTTTTGTCTAATTGGTTATACTTTATTGAAGAGTTCAAAGCATTTCCTCAAAATAAAAAGCACAAACTAAATAGATGATTACGCAGTTTCTTACGGATTCTATAGTAATGGAAATAACGAGTGTAACCGAAATGAATTAGGGCGTCAGTTGATTTATCAACTTGACGCCCTTTGAAGTTCGGTAGGCAAAGAGACCTTGGCTCTTGCCGGTACAGTTATTTCCTTTACTATGAAGACATCCGTAAGGATACGAAGTAATCATCTAATAAAGTCATGCACTATTTTGTTTGAAATGCTTCGAAGTCGAATGCTTCGCCTTTGATTTTGTCTGGTAAGATGAGGGCGATTAAAATACCAACAATCGCCGGTCCCATCCATCCTAGCGACAACCCTTGCAGTGGAAGAATTTCCAACGCTTTTGCTAAACCTTCTAATTTCAACGCAGAAGCTAAACTTGAAACCGTTGAAATAATCGTTGTCAACGCCACTGTTAACTGCATTCCTCTCTTAGAGAACGCCACTTTCTTATTCACTAATACGAAGAACGCAATCACAACTGTAATTGGATATAAAATCATCAATACTGGAAGTGAGAATGCGATAATCGTTTGAAGACCAAGCGTTGCTACACCAAATCCGATTAATGTAAATACAGTCGCATACACTTTATAAGAGAAGCGAGGGAATGTTTCTTCGAAGAACTCCCCTACAGATACGATTAACCCTACTGTTGTTGTTAAGCAGGTAATGACTACCATCACCGCTAGGAAGGCTTGTCCGAATGTACCGAATAACTCGCGTGAAGCCATTGTTAATACGTAAGACCCAACGTTTAAATCTGCATCTTTGCTAATGCGCTTGCCACGTTGAAATGATTTCCAAGGAAAGCAAGTCCGATATACAATACGCTGAATCCAATCGCAGTTACAACACCAACGCTCATGATTGTTTTCTCGTACTCTTTCTTAGAGCTGAAATGGAACTCTTTTAACGTGTTCACGGCAACGACTGAGAAGGCTACTGCCGCTAAAGCGTCTAGTGTGTTATATCCTTCGATAAAGCCATTCCCGAAAGCTTTCGCTGCTGTCAATTCTGTTTGCCCAGCTAATTCAGGTGTTGTTTGACCGAATTTAAACGCGCCAACGACTACTAAGATTAAAATTAAGCCTGCAAAAATCGGTGTTAAGATTTTACCGATGCTTGATAACAGCGATGAACGGTTATACGCCAAATAGAAGGCTACCGCAAAGTAAATTGCTGCGTAAATCAGTAGTCCTGATTTTGAGTCTGGTAAAAACGGTGCTACCCCGATGTTGTAAGAAACTGTCGCTGTACGTGGAATCGCAAAGAATGGTCCAATTGCCAAATATAATGCAATTAAATATGCCAATGAGAAAATCGGATGAATCTTTTCGTCCAATTCTTTCTTAAACCCACCATTGATAACCGTTCCGATTAAAAGGGTTCCAATCGCAAGACCGACCCCAGAAACGATAAACCCGATTACTGCTGGCCAAAATTGCTCAGCTGATTGATATCCTAATGTTGGTGGAAAAATTAGGTTCCCTGCTCCAAAGAAAAATCCAAAGAGTAGTAACCCTGTTAATAGACCTTTTTTCATATAATTAACTCCTTTAAAATAAGCAACCCTTCAAATGTCTTTCTTCGCATTCGAAGGGTCGCGCTCTCGTTTTATTTAATTAAGCTACGGTTGCCCCGTTTGGCATTCCTTCTGGTGCAAACACCACTTGTAGGATGCCATCTTTCAGCCGAAAGAATCATACCTTGACTGATTTGTCCGCGCATTTTACGTGGTTTCAAGTTCGCAACAATGACGACTTTCTTTCCAACGAAAACACTTGGATCTGGATACCATTCTGCGATACCAGAAAGGATTTGACGGTGACCGCCCACATCTCCAGCGTCTAAGCGGAATTGAAGCAATTTATCTGCCCCTTCCACTGGACCGCATTCGATGACTTCTGCGACTTTCAATTCAATCTTATCGAAGTCGTCATATTTGATGCTTTCTTTATCACTTGAAAGTTCCACTTCTTCTGGGTTCCAGTCTGTGTTTTCTTCTTCGACTGGTGCTCCACCCATTTTTGCTTGGATATAGGCCACTTCTTCTTCAACGTCTAAACGTGGGAAGATTGGTTGTCCTTTTTCAACCACTTTGGTGCCTTCAGGAATCACGCCGAATGTGTGTAATGAAGGGTAATCCATTAATGCACTATCTGTAATTCCTAATTGTGCCAAGATTTCTCCTGGAGTTTCTGTTAAGAATGGTTGTAAAGCAACAGCAATGATACGTAAGCTTTCTGCTAAGTAGTTCATTGTGCGTGCTAATTCTTCTTGGCGTGCTTCGTCTTTCACGGCTGCCCATGGAGTTGTTTCATCGATATATTTATTCGTACGAGAAACGAATTTCCAGATTGCAGCAAGAGCCACTGAGAATTGCATTTGTTCCATCGCTTCTTCTACTTCAGCAATCATCACTTTTGAAGCATCGACTAATTCTTGGTCAAACGTTGAAACCGGTGCAGTGTGTGCAGGAATGGTTCCATCGAAATACTTATTAATCATCGCAACAGTACGGTTTAATAAGTTTCCTAAGTCGTTGGCTAAGTCATAGTTAATGCGTTCTACGAATGATTCTGGAGTGAAAATTCCGTCAGAACCGAATGGCACTTCACGTAATAAGTAGTAACGAAGTGCATCTAATCCGTAACGCTCGATTAATGTGTTAGGATCTACGACGTTTCCTTTTGATTTAGACATTTTACCGTCTTTCATCAATAACCAGCCGTGTGCGAAGATTTTCTTCGGTAATGGTAAATCTAATGCCATTAACATAATTGGCCAGTAAATCGTGTGGAAACGAACGATTTCTTTTCCGATAAAATGCACATCTGCAGGCCAGTAGCGGTTGAATAATGTTTCATCGTCACTACCATATCCTAATGCTGTAATGTAGTTCGATAACGCATCAATCCATACGTAAACCACGTGTTTTGGATCGTTTGGCACTGGAATTCCCCAGTCAAATGATGTACGTGAAACGGCTAAGTCTTCTAAGCCTGGTTTGATGAAGTTATTAATCATCTCATTTTTACGAGATTCTGGTTGGATGAAGTCTGGATGTTCTTCGTAGTATTGCAATAAGCGGTCTGCGTATTTGCTCATTCTGAAGAAGTAAGATTCCTCTTTGACAAGCTCTACTTCATGTCCACTTGGCGCAACCCCACCAATCATATTTCCTTCAGCATCGCGGTATACTTCGACTAATTGAGACTCCGTGAAGTACTCTTCGTCTGATACTGAATACCAACCTTCGTATTCACCAAGGTAAATATCGCCATTGTCCACTAATTTTTGGAAAATCTTTTGGACGGCTTTTGTATGGCGTGGTTGTGTTGTACGAATGAAGTCATCGTAAGAGATGTCTAGCTTTTTCCAAAGGTCTTGAATGCCGAAAATAATTTTATCGACGAATTCAATTTCAGAAACGCCTGCTTCTTTCGCTTTTTCTTGGATTTTTTGTCCGTGCTCATCTGTTCCTGTTAAGAAGTAAGTGTCAAAACCTTGTAGTTTTTTATAGCGAATCATTGCATCGCTGGCTACGGTTGTATAGGCATGACCAATGTGTAAGTTGCCACTTGGATAGTAAATCGGTGTGGTTAAGTAAAATGTTTTCTTGTCTTCAGCCATATTGGGCTAAGCCTCCTTGAAATTGTTTAAAGATAGGGATAGTATACCATACCTACGCAAAAAATACGAGAAGTGAAAACATTGTGGATAGTGCGACTTGGGTGAAAAGAATATGCTTAGATTCAGTTTGGCTTTCTGGAGTTTGGTTTGTGCGGATGATTTCTGTGAATCTTTGCGGATTCTTTTTATAATCGCTGTTATGGGGCACCGGTGCAAGCCTGGGTCTTGCACCTTCGAAGCTTCAAACGAGAAGTACAGGACAAGTCCTTACTTCTCGTAATTCACATTCGATGAGATTCCCCGTTACTGCGATTATAAAATCCGCAAGCTTCTTCGAAATCATCTATGTAGACAGTCATCTAAATTAAGTTTATTTTTAACGCTCCACAATGGTTTCAGTTGGCTTCTCGTATTTTTTGAGTGCATGAATACTTTGAACATTTTCAGGAGGCGCCCGCTGGAGACAAGGAAACTTTAAGGGAGAATAAGAAAAAGAGAAGGTGGGGAGACCTTCTCTTTGAAAGGAGATAACGGAGTTTATTTATTTCTTCTTACGATTGAGAATCGCGTTTAAAATAACGGCTAGTAAGCTGGCCATGACGATGCCGTTTGAGAAGAACATTCTCAATTCTGTTGGGAAACTATTAAAGAGATTGCTATTGTTAAAGCCCACGCCAATCGCAATTGAAACTGCAGCGATAAGGAAGTTGTGCTCGTTATTCGCAAAGTCCACTTTTGCCAACATTTGCATCCCTTGAAGTGATACGAATCCAAACAGTACAATCATCGCTCCACCGATAACAGGATCTGGAATAATTTGTGCCAATGCTCCAAATTTGGAAGTAAACCTAATAACACTAGGAAGCCAGCTGCGTAGTAAATTGGAAGTCTTGTCTTAATTCCTGACATTTTTACTAACCCAACATTTTGAGAAAAGCCAGTATATGGGAATGTATTAAAAATCCCTCCAAGCAATACGGCAATCCCTTCTGCGCGGTATCCGTTACGAAGACGTGTTTCATCAATTGGATCCTGCGTAATATCAGACAGCGCTAAGTACACCCCAGTAGACTCTACCATTGAAACCATCGCAATAATACACATCATAATGATAGAAGTCACTTCAAAGGTAGGAGCTCCAAAATAGAAAGCAGTAGGAACATGTAAGAGTGGCGCAGCGCCAACAGGAGCAAAACTCACTAACCCCATCATTGTCGCAAGTCCAGTTCCCACAACTAATCCGATTAAAATCGAAATCGACTTCAAGAAGCCTTTCGTAAAGATATTGACCAATAAAATAACTAAAACAGTAATTAGTGATAATGCTACACTTTGTGACGTTGGATCAGAAGTATTTCCTCCCATATTTCCAATAGCTACCGGAATGAGCGTTACTCCGATGGTCGTAATGACTGAGCCTGTAACAATGGCTGGGAAGAAGCGTGCTAGTTTCGAGAAGACACCGGAAATCAGAACGACGAAAATCCCAGACACAATCAAAGCTCCAAACATCGCACCACTACCGTGACTTTGACCAATAATCGTTAATGGCGCTACCGATTGGAAGGCCACCCCTAATACGACTGGAAGACCAATCCCGAAATGTTTGTGCAATTGGAGTTGTAAGAAAGTAGCAATCCCGCACATGAAAATATCTGTTGAGACTAAGTACGTTAATTGTTCAGTGTTATATCCGAGAGCTCTCCCAATCATCATTGGTACTAGGATTGAACCAGAGTACATGGCTAATAAATGTTGTAGCCCAAGCACCATCGCTTTTGAATGTTTTTCTTGTTGTTGCATTATAAGTCTGCCTCCTTAAATACGACCTGTCCATTTTCAAAACGTTCTAAGCGCGCTAGCGAAAAGACTGGGATGCCTGTTTCTTCTAGGAGCCCACGTCCATCTTGGAATGATTTTTCAATGACAATTCCGATGGCTTCCACTTTAGCGCCGGCTTGTTCCACAATCTCGACGAGTCCTTTTGCGGCTTGTCCGTTCGCTAAGAAATCGTCAACGATAAGGACTTTGTCATTTTCAGAAAGGTACTTACTAGCGATAGAGACGGTATTAGTGACTTGCTTTGTAAAGGAATAAACTTCCGCAGTGAGGATTCCTTCATTCATCGTGATGTTCTTTGATTTCTTCGCAAAAATCATTGGAACCCCGAGTGCGTCCGCTGTATACAGTGCTGGAGCAATTCCAGATGCTTCAATCGTGACAACCTTCGTAATCCCCAAAGTGTCAAACTTATCCGCAAAGACTTTTCCAATCTCTTTCATCAAGTTTAAATCGACTTGGTGAGTAAGAAAAGAATCGACTTTAAGGATGTTTTCGCCTAAAACATAGCCATCTTTTAGAATACGTTCTTCTAATGTTTTCATAAGTCCTCCTTAAAAATAATCGACAGAATAAATGCAACTCCATTTCCGGTCAAAAACCGTACATTTTTAAACGATTTATTAAGATAGTTATGATTTTACTGTTTTCGTTTTTAAAAATCAACTATAGAACGTGTAATTTTTACATTTTAACGAACTATATACAAAAACTATATTGTAATATTCCTTTTTAACGACTGAAACACAAAAAACGAGCAGGAAATCCTGCTCGTCTAACAGTTACGTTTTAAATTATTTTTCTTCTGCTTTCTTATTTGTTACAAATACGATTGCACCAATTGTAGCGAAGATTGCTGATAATACCCAGTAAGCATCACGAATTGAACCAGTGTTTGGTAATTCAAAGCTTGGTGTAGTTGTTCCAGCAGTTGGCGTATATTTCATCATTGTAAAACCATTTGTATTTTTAATGACTTTACTAAAGGTAATTATAAGATATTTTAGTAAAAAACATGTACTATTCTAAACGCTAAGCTAAAATGTATTCTTTTCATTAATTTCTTTGTCGGACTCTATGGCCTCATCTTGTTTGAACGCCCAAAAACGTTGTCCCACGTAATTTAATAATACGTACAAGCCCATACCAATCACGAGTGCAATATTTCCTTGTAATTTTTCTCCTGCTCCTTGGAAAAGATACAAGGCTAATGGTTGCGCAACCCCATATGCTATTAAATAACATACGGTCAAGTTAATCGCGAATCTGATAATGGCTTTTTGGCTAGTTTTCTTCACTTCAAATGTGTACTTTTTATTAAGGAAGTAACTAAGAATTCCTCCAAATAAGTAGTTCATCGCTGAAGAGAACCAGTGCCCCAAATCTAGTATATTATAGCAGTAAAACATAATTGCCATTCCAAACAATGTATTTATAATTCCAACGACGATAAATTTTAAAAACGTCTTATCAAATATTTTAAATAGTTGATTTTTCAAATTATTTCCTCCACTCTCAACAGGTGTATTATACACCCGTTTTGACAAAAAAACACAACTTACGACAAAATGATCATAAGTTGTGCCATTGTTTCACTGTTTATTTCCAAAGATTACTCTTCTTCGTCTTCTTCGTCGAATTCTTTATCTAACTCTTCGTCATCGATGATAATTAAGTCTTCTTCTACACTTACTTCGTCTACTAAGTCTTCATCAGCACCTAGTTCGTTCAAGTCAGAACGGTAAGCATCGATTTCGTCTTCCTCTTCCACATCGTCGTCAAGATCCACATCGATATCGTCGTCTAAGTCATCGCTATCAAGCTCTTCGTCATCGATAAGTTCTTCATCTTCTGGATCATCATCGTTGTAATCGATAAGATCATCTTCAGAACCAAACGCGTTAACTTTCTTACGTTTCTTACGAGGTTTTTTCAATTCTTCATCTTCCATAGATGTCGCGATTTCTTCATCGATAGAATCGATTGGATACCATTCTCGTAATCCCCAACGGTTATCTCCTAGTGAGATAAAGCTTCCGTCGATATTTAAATCTGTATAGAAGCGAGTCATACGTGATTCTAACGCTTCGTCACTTAATTCCATGTATTCTTGAATTTCTACTAATAATTGGTTGAAATCTAAAACTTCATTCTTAGCTTCTAAAATAGCATGCGCTACTTCGACCATTGATAATTCGTTTTTATTAATGCCATCGAGTTTCTTTAATTCCAATGGTTACACTTCCTTTCCTGTTCATCCTAAACAGTATAGCACAGATTCTTCATATTGTGCTACTTTAGAGAGTTTTTTTATGCATTTTCTCCTGTTTGTAAATGGAACGTCACAAGCGAGTTTGTAATCAGCTGTCTTTGTTGGAATAACTGATATTCCAGAACCACTAGCACTGTCTCTTCTGTTTCTTTCACGTGTAGTTGTTTGTCTGAATATCAAAATGCATTTGTCGACCAGCACCTAATTCATAAATCCCTTTAGTTGCCTTTGTTTTATTGAATTCCATTTTACTACGCGCATCGCCTTGACGATGAAGTGTCACTTGCGGCACTTCCCCCGTCGTGTCGATTTCTACTTTCACACGCGTATTTGTCTCATCCTCTACATAACTAAGCACAAAACCAGAGTCCTTACGAAGACGCGTCGCATCCGCAAGCATCCGCTGCTTCATCGTTTCCCCACCTTGACTCAAAACCGTCTCAATCGTTAACTTCACATTCCATCCCCCTCTCTCCCTTTCCGGATTTTTATTGGGCAAGCAAACTCTGCGCTCTAACCCCTATTCCAAAAAGGTTTCTAAATTCAAAAAAGTCTTTGATGGCGGAGAAATTTTCGGATTCTATAGTAGCTGTAATAGGAAAAGCATTAAAACGAATAAGGGGGAGTTAGGAATTTATTTCCTTACTCCCCCTTTGAGGCTTTAAAGGCGAGAGACTTTGGCTCGAGCCGCTGCCCTATTACAGCTACTATGAAGACATCCGAAAATTTCGAAGCCATCAAACATATTTATATTTTTTAGTATTTCGCTAACTCTTGTTGTAATAGTTGGTTGACAACGCCAGGGTTTGCTTTCCCTTTCGTTTGCTTCATAATCTGCCCAACTAAGAATCCAACAGCGCGGTCTTTACCATTCTTGAAGTCTTCAATAGACTGTGCATTGTTCGCCAACACATCTTGAATAATCGGTAATAACTGAGCAGGATCACTCAATTGAACCATACCGTGTTTTTCAACAACGCCTTTTGCAGTTCCGCCTTCTTCGGCTAATAGCAAGAAGACTTTCTTCGCTAATTTCGAACTGATCGTTCCGTCTGCGATTAATTGAATCATTTCTGCTAAGCTTTCTGGCGTTAACTTCAAGTCTTTCAATTCTAATTTCTTGCTGTTCATGTGCGCTGAGATGTCACCCATTAACCAGTTTGAGGCTTGTTTAGGGTCGGCACCCGCAGCAACTGTTGCATCGAAGAAATCAGACATTTCTTTTGTTAATGTTAATACCATTGCATCATATTCCGGCAAGCCAAATTCGCTCACATAACGTTCACGACGTTTGCTTGGCATTTCAGGAATCGAAGCACGTACTTCTTCAATCCATTCATTTGAGATTTGGAAGTTTGGTAGGTCTGGTTCTGGGAAGTAACGGTAGTCACTTGAACCTTCTTTGACACGCATTAAGATAGTTTGACCAGTCGCATCATCAAAACGACGTGTTTCTTGTAGGATTTCTCCGCCATTACGTAGGACGTTCGCTTGACGAACTTCTTCGAACGCTAACCCTTTACGGACGTTGTTAAATGAGTTTAAGTTTCAACTCAGTTTTTGTCCCAAATTTTTCTTGACCATAAGGACGGATGGAAATGTTCGCGTCACAACGCATTGAACCTTCTTCCATCTTCACGTCAGAAACACCTGTAAACATGATGATTTGACGAAGGGCTTCCAGATACGCATACGCTTCTTCCGGAGAACGCATATCCGCTTCCGATACGATTTCAATCAGTGGAGTTCCTTGACGGTTTAAGTCCACATAAGAAAATCCGTCTGTTCCGTGCGTATTTTTACCCGCATCTTCTTCAAGGTGAACACGTTCAATACGAATGCGTTTTGTTTGTCCTTCTACTTCGATATCAATCCAGCCATCATGACCGATTGGGTAATCGAATTGAGAGATTTGGTACGCTTTTGGATTATCAGGGTAGAAATAGTTTTTACGGTCGAATTTTGTATCTTGAGAAATAGTACAGTTCAACGCAAGAGCTGCACGCATTCCGAATTCTAACGCACGTTTATTCACGACAGGAAGAACCCCTGGATATCCCCAGTCGATGACGTTTGTATTTGTATTTGGTTCCGCACCGAAATGTGCTGGTGATGGAGAGAACATTTTTGAATCAGTTTTTAATTCAACGTGGCACTCTAAACCAATAATTGTTTCAAAGTTCATGTCATTGTTCCTCCTTATAATTGTGGGCGGCGTAAGTAGTAATCATTTGCTTGTTCAAATGCATACGCTGCTTGATAAATCGTTTTTTCTTGGAAGTAATTTCCGATTAATTGAATTCCGACTGGTAGGCCTTCTTTTGTGAAGCCAGCAGGAACTGAAATCGCTGGTAGTCCAGCTAAGTTTACAGGAACTGTTAATAAGTCCGCCATATACATTGCGATTGGGTCGTCACTATGTTCCCCTAATCCGAATGCAGCAGAAGTCGTTACAGGTCCTAAGATTAAATCATAGTTTTCAAATACTTTTGCAAAGTCTTGTTTGATTAATGTACGTACTTGTCCAGCTTTCTTGAAGTAAGCATCGTAGTAACCAGAACTTAAACTGAATGTTCCAAGCATGATACGACGTTTCACTTCCATTCCGAACCCTTCAGAACGGCTCTTCACATATAAATCTTCTAATGTTTCTGCGTCTGTAGAACGGTGACCGTAACGGATTCCGTCAAAACGTTGTAAGTTCGAAGAGGCTTCAGATGAAGCTATGATATAGTACGCTGGAATTCCGTATTTAGAGTGAGGTAGGCTCACTTCTTCAACGATCGCTCCCATTTCACGATATTGGTCAGCTGCTTTTAATACTGCTGCTTGCACTTCAGGATCCACACCTTCTGCAAAATATTCGTTTGGCAACGCGATACGCATACCTTTAATATCGCCTGTTAATCCTTTATGGTAAGCAGGAACTTCTTTTGGCACACTTGTTGAATCGCGGTGGTCATATCCAGAAATCGCGCTTAATACTAAGGCGTTATCTTGAACAGTACGTGTAAATGGTCCGATTTGGTCTAAGCTTGACGCAAAGGCAATCAAACCGTAACGAGAAATACGGCCATATGTTGGTTTCATCCCAACAATCCCTGTAAAACTTGCAGGTTGGCGGATAGAACCACCTGTATCAGAACCTAGAGACGCTAATACTTCGCCTGAAGCAACCGCTGCGGCAGAACCACCTGAAGATCCACCAGGCACTTTTGTTAAGTCCCAAGGATTTTTTGTTTTCTTGAAGTAAGAAGTTTCTGTTGAACCACCCATGGCAAATTCGTCCATGTTGAGTTTACCAACGTTTACCGCACCTTCTGCTTTTAACAATTCCATGACGTGCGCATCGTAAATTGGGTTGAAGTCTTCTAACATACGGCTTGAAGCAGTTGTTAAAAGGTCGCGTGTTACGATATTGTCTTTAATCCCGATTGGAAGACCTTGAAGAGAAGCTTCCCCGCCGTAGCCTTTTTCGTCAGCAGCGGCTGCTTGTTGCAGTGCTTCTTCTTCATTTAATGTCACGAACGCTTCTACTTTAGGTTCTAAAGCGTGGATACGTTCGAAGGTTTCTTTTGTTAATTCAACAGAAGTGAATTCTTTATTACGAAGACCTTCGTGAAGCTCAACTAATGTTTTGTTTTCGATAATACTCATGCTTCACCCTCCTCGTTTTCGCCCATAATTGCAGGCACTTGAATAAATCCATCTTCGCTTGTTTTCACATTACGCATTAACAAGTCGCGGTCTGTTCCTTTTTCAGCAACATCTTCACGCATCACATTCACTAATGGATATCCGTGAGTTGTGACAGGCACACCCGTTGTATCTACTTCGTTTAATTGTTCCACCATATCAATGATATCGCTCATTTGTTCTGTAAAATGAAGGATTTCATTGTCGGCAAAAGCTAGCTTTGCAAGTTTGGCAACGTGTCTAACTTCTTTTTCCTCAATGGCCATGTTTTTTCCTCGCTTTCAAAATCAATACTTTTCTATTTTAAAAGGCACTTGTGCCTCCGTCAATGTTAATCAAAGATATGGTATGTGAAGACGCCTTGTGACATATCTTGTAATAAGAATGCCTCCACTCCATTAATCGAACTAATACGAACTTCGACTGGTGTTGTCTTCGGCAAGTATTTATTCGCAACGTCTGTTACATGCTGTGCGAGACCGATAATTTCAGACTCACCATAGAATTGCGTCATGATATTTACGACCATTTTCTTCGCAACATTATCTTGATACATCACGCGAGCTGTTACCCCTGATAAGTTCGGGAAGAAGTTTTGGACTTCTGTTCTGAAGTTTTCAAACGCTGTAGACTCCTCTGTCGCAGATTCGTTCACTAAAGGAAGAACCACTACTTTTTGGTTCACGTTTGACCAGTTTGTAATTTCTGTTCCCTCTACTGAAGTAGCTTCAAGAAGATATACCCCTCCGCCGATATCATCTTTAGACGTTTGACGGAATACTCCAAACACGATAGGCACAGCCTTCAATGCGTCGTTTTGACGTAAACGCGTTAAAATCGTATTCGCAATTTCTTTTGCTTTGGCAATCAACACTTCATTTGAAATTTCCGTTTCAGCATCTTTCCCATCGTTCGTGTAGTAATCCACACTATTCATCGCAATTCCGATGCTAATTCCACCTAACTCAAAGTTGTTTTCCGTTTGAATCATGTAGTCTTGTTCAAGGATTTGTGCTAAATATATTGGTTCACGGCCTGTAGGAGATGTATCTCCATTATCAGCCGGGTTTAGCCCATCTGGATTCTTATCACTCTTACGCGCAATCCATTTAGCCGTTGTTTCCGCATCGATGATTTGGCCCTCTCTAAAGAAGTATTGGTTCGTTGGGAACACGCTTCTTGAAAGGTCAATCAATCCTGTTTCAAAGTTCTTTAAGTTAAATCCTGTATTTAAGCTTTAAAGTCGCTCCACGGTTTTTGGCTCACTTCATATTTTTCCATTTGTAATAAGCGCACGATAAAAATTATTCGACAATTGATTTGTTGTTGATTGTACTACTTTTGCATTTGCATCTTTATTCGTATTGGTACTTTGTTGATTTGCTCTTGTAACATTTGCACAGGCAGCTAATGATACAACACTTGCTAAACCAAGCAATCCCAATCGTAATGTTTCTCATGTGATATCCTTTCTATGCAAGAGAATCGAGAAATTGTTGCTCGCTCCACACTTCGATTCCTAGGTCATTTGCCTTCGTTAATTTACTTCCAGCAGAATGCCCCGCAATCACCACATCCGTCTTCTTCGAAACAGATCCTGTTACTTTGGCTCCAAGCAATTCGAGTTTTTCTTTTGCATCTTGTCTTGTTAATTGTTCTAAAGTCCCTGTTAATACGACGGTCTTCCCGCTTAGGACATGTCCTGAAGCGATAGAATCGTCTTTTGTCACTCCAAGATAGGTCATATTCACGCCTCTATCTTGCAATTCTTGAATTAATTCTTGAACAGATGGTTGTTCAAAATAAGTTTTTACACTATAAGCAATAATATCACCTAAACCATCAATTTCCAACAATTGTTCAATGCTCGCTTCTTTCAAAGCCGTCATCGTTTTAAAATGTTGCGCTAATTCTTTAGCCGCCTTCGTTCCCACATGACGGATTCCAAGTCCTGTAAGGAGGCGCTCCAGTGAGTTTTCTTTGCTCTTCTCAATCGCTTCAAGAATATTTTCAGCGCTCTTTTGTTGAATTTTATCTAAAGCTAATAGCTGGTCTAGCGTTAATTGATATAAATCTGCCACATCGAGAACAAGCCCTTCTTCAAAGAGTTGCTTGATAACACGTGGCCCAATCCCACTCATATTCATCGCATTGCGTGAAACAAAGTGGCTTATTCCTTCTGTCAATTGAGCAGGGCATTTTGGATTCAAGCAGCGAATCGCTACCTCTTCTTCCAAATGCTCTAATTTTTCATGACAGACCGGACAAGTCGTTGGAAACTCATAAGGCTTGCTCGTTGCAGGACGTTTCTCTAAAATCACGCGTGTGACTTCTGGAATAATGTCTCCAGCCTTATGAATCACAACGGTGTCTTCTAGACGGATGTCGCGCTCCTTAATCAAGTCAATATTATGCAAGCTCGCACGGCGTACCGTCGTTCCTGCTAGTTGAACAGGATCCATCACCGCAGTTGGCGTTACAACCCCCGTACGTCCAACCGTCCACTCGATATCGCGGACTACGGTTTGTGCTTCTTCGGCTGGGAATTTATACGCAATTGCCCAACGTGGTGCTTTCACCGTAAAGCCGATTTCTTCTTGAGCGGCAAAGTCGTTCACCTTAATGACCATACCGTCGATTTCATACGGCAACTCTTGGCGTTTGGCTGCAATCGTCTCGATGTAATTCCACACTTCATCAATTGTTTGGCATTTCAAACGCTCAGGATTTGTCACAAAGCCAATCTCTGCCATTTCTCTAATAGCTCTTCTTGGGTGGAAACACCTAGCTCTTCCACACTTGGACTGTTGTAAAGAAAGACCGATAAGTTTCTCTTTGCCGCAATTTTTGGATCGAGCTGTCTGAGACTTCCGGCTGCCGCATTTCTTGGATTCGCAAAGACTTCAAGCCCTTCTTCTTCACGCGCTTCGTTTAACGCCACGAATGCTTTCTTTGGCATATAACATTCCCCGCGTACTTCGATATTCCAAGGTTCTTTTAGAGAAAGCGGCACAGATTTAATCGTGCGGACATTGCCTGTTACATCTTCCCCAGTCGTTCCGTCGCCACGAGTCGCTCCAAGTACAAGCTGTCCGTCTTGATAGGTCAACGCGATTGAGAGTCCATCGATTTTCAATTCACATACATATTCAATCGCACGATTCGTTAATTTACGAAGACGCGCATCGAACTCTTCCAAGTCTTCTTTCGAGAAGGCATTTGAAAGACTAAGCATTGGATTGGTATGCGTCACCTTCTGGAACTGGTCGAGCACTTCTCCACCCACACGTTGCGTTGGTGAATCTGGTGTCACGAATTCCGGATGGGCCTCTTCGAGCGCCACTAGTTCATGATAAGCCTTGTCGTACTGTGCATCAGTTGCAGTTGGCTTATCTTCCACATAATACTCATGACTCCAACGATTTAATTGTTCTTTTAGCTCTTCAATTCTTTGTTGAATCGTTGTACTCATCTTCATCCTCTATTCTTCGATTTTTTCGATTGGGGCAAAACTTGCAAGGAGTCGTTTAATTCCCATTCCGGCAAAGGCCACGTCTAACTCTTGACGGTCTCCTTCACCAGTAATGCGGACAACGGTTCCTGTTCCCCATTTTTTATGTGACACTTTCATACCCACATTCCATCCATCTGTTGAAGATGAATTTGCTTGTGGTTTGTCTGCACGTTGAATACGCGCTGGTGTCGTTTGTTTCTTTTGTAAATAACCACCGCTAGTTTGCGATTGGCTAGTCGTTCGATAGCGGTCAAATAGTCCCGTGCCACCTGTTGACGCGGATGACTGTGACTGACTACGAGAGCCATACGATGATGTTTGACTACGATTCCCATAAGACGATGTCTGGTTATTCGTATAAAAACTACTTGAGTAGTACGAATCACTCACCATTTCGCCTTCTTTTTGTAATAAACGATCATCGATTTCTTCAATAAAGCGGGACTCACGATAGTTTTGTGTCTTCCCGTAAAGAAGTCGTGAGTACGCACGGGTCATGAAGAGTTTCTTCTCGGCACGAGTAATCCCTACATACGCCAAGCGACGTTCCTCTTCTTCGTCCCCATCTTGCAGTGAGCGGCCTGACGGGAAAATTCCGTCTTCCATTCCAACAAGGAAAACAACAGGGAACTCAAGCCCTTTTGCCGCGTGCAAGGTCATTAATGTAATTTGAGAAGCGCTAGTCTCTTCTTCGCTTTCCATATCCGTCACCAGTGACAAGTCCGTTAAGAATTGGACTAGCGGTGATTCTTCAGCTTCTGTATCGAGTCTTTGGTCCTCGAACTCTTTAGCTACCGATAGGAACTCGCGCATGTTATCGATACGCGCATCGGCTTCCATAGTACGCGCTTGTTCTAACGAAGCGATATACCCTGATTTTGTCATGACTTCTTCGATTAATTCCGTTAACGTCACAAACTCTTGCATCTTCGTTAAATCAGCAATCAGTTGTGCAAAATCGGCTAATCCTTTCCCTGCTTTACCAGAAATCCCGTTTAATGGACTTCCAGCCGCTTCTAAAAGGGAGAAGCTATGCATTTCGGCAAAGAGCGCTAGTTTATCAATACTCTTATCTCCGATTCCGCGTTTTGGCGCATTCACCACACGTCTAAAACTAAAGTCATCCGTTGGGTTCACTAAGAGACGTAAGTATGCAAGAAGGTCTTTAATTTCCAAGCGTTCATAGAAGCGTTGGCCTCCAACTATCTTGAATGGCATATTTGCCTTTAATAAATCTGCTTCGAGGGCGCGTGACTGCGCATTACTTCTGTAAAGCACTGCAAAATCGCTATAGTCATACCCATCAAAGTTCACCATTTTTTGAATGGTACTGATCACATAACGAGATTCATCATATCCCGTATGTCCGCAGTAATACGTGATTTTCTCGCCGGTTTCATTGTCTGTCCACAATTCTTTTGGCTTACGATTCACATTATTTTCGATGACTTGGTTCGCTGCTTTTAAGATGGTCTTTGTTGAACGATAATTTTGTTCAAGGAGGACCACTTTTGCATCCGGATAATCTTGTTCAAATGACAAGATGTTCTCCATATCGGCTCCACGCCATCCGTAAATACTTTGGTCGGCATCCCCTACCACGCAGATGTTTGAATTTATCTGCAAGGAGTTTTACCAATAAGTATTGTGCGTGGTTTGTATCTTGATACTCATCCACGTGAATATAGTGGAATTTTTGTTGGTAGTAATCCAACACATCTTGATGTTCTTGGAATAATTTAACGGTCAACATGATTAAATCATCGAAGTCTACCGTCATATTTTTGCGCATTTCTGCTTGATATTCTTTATAACATTTCGCGGTAATTTGGCTTACATAGTCCAAATGCTTTTTCGCAAATGTTTCAGCGTCTTCGAAATTATTTTTCGCATTGCTGATGCTTGCAATGATTCCACGAGGCTCATAGCGATCCGTATCGATATCCAATTTTTGCATGATTCGTTTCATCGCAGAGAGCTGGTCTCCTGCATCAATAATCGTAAACGACTTGGCTAAACCGATACGCTCACAGTCGCGACGAAGAATACGCACGCACATCGAGTGGAAGGTTGAGACCCACATGTCTTTTGCTTGTTCTCCGACAAGCGCAGCCACACGCTCTTTCATCTCATTGGCGGCTTTATTCGTAAACGTAATCGCTAAAATATTCCACGGTTGTACCGCTTCTTCTGCCAAAATATAGGCCATGCGGTGGGTTAACACACGTGTCTTCCCACTACCTGCACCCGCCATGACTAACAGTGGTCCTTGCGTATGCATGACCGCTTCTTTTTGGCGAGGGTTCATTCCCTTAATTAATTCACTCGAATTTTTCACAACTCTGTCCTTTCATAAAGGTTATTGAACGTTGAAAAATAAATCTGTTACTTCAATTTCTTTGAGTAATTCCACACTGGAAGCGCCGCGAAGTCTGATCACACCCAGCACATCTGATGGACGTTTTGGTGTTAATTGGAAGAATTCGAAGTCCCATTGTGGTTTCAATAACGTTAATAAACTTGCTTTTTCCATCATCGTTTCATAGATTGGCACGATGATCATTTCTTCTTTAATGTCTTTGTATTCAATTGGTAATCCCGTTGCTACACGTACAAGAATTTCAGACATGCTATGGCCTAAGAAGGCGCTGCTGAATTGTTGTTGCACGAGTGGTAATTGGTTGATTCCATCCACATAGAAAATACCATTATTTCCCATCTTCACTTGAATCGATAAAACGGTCGTTCCAGATAAGTTATCCATCACTTTGAAGGCAATGCGTTTCAATTCTTGCACCCATTCTGGATTTAGGCGACGAGAGACGATACTGTATTTTAATTTTCCAGTAATATACACATCTTCTGAAATCGGAAGTACCGTTACGCGGTCTTCGTAGTCACGAACGACTGTCACGGTGAAATGACGTTGCGCTGGAACGAAGGCTGTTAACATACAAGGCCCTTCTTCAAGCTTTTCAAGAACGCGCTCTTCGAAGTCTTCATCGTAGAGTTCCAATTTTTCTTCATGACGACTCTTCACAAGATTGCTTTCTAAGTAAGCTGGAAGACCGATACTTTGCACAATCGATGGTAATTCACCCACATGTGTCACTAAACTATATGGCGCTAAGTTAATCGCATGCGTATCTAAGAATAATTTTTCAACGGTACGGTTTTGCGAAATCTCTGCCAGTTCAAAAGACTGATAGTATCGCGTTTTGCTGCTAATTTCGTACAACACATCTACTGGCACTAAGTTTGTTAAGAGTAAAACTGTATCGACTTTTTCAGCAAAGTCTAATAAGGCCTCGCGGTCTGTGTAAGAAGAGACAATTTCATATTCAGCCATCGAAATAGCCGCTTCATTTGATTGATGGTAGCAGTACACAACGTACCCCATTTTTTTTGCTTCACGTGCAATGGATGACACTTGTTCATCTCCACCGATAATTCCGATGATGGCTCCTGGTAATAACTGACTCATTAACTATCCTCTCCTTTTCTAAACCCTCGCGCCTTACGAACTCTTTCGTACAGACACTGTTGTTTCTTCCGTTGGTAATTGGTCGTATTTGTATAATTCATGTTCCTCAATCATTTGAATGAGTTTTTGTGCATAGGTTGGGTCGGTCGCATATCCTGCATCTTGCAAGGCTTGAGCGGCTTGTTTGTAGTTTCTAGCCCCTAGCACCTTGTGATAGAGTGTTGGGTCCCAATCCACGCCATACGCTAATAACTTAGCATGCGCTTCAACCGATTCCGCCCAACTTTCATAGACACGGAATCTTCCGTTAATCGTAATCCATGTGTTGTTCACGAATTCTGCTGTTTCTAGGACGACGTTTGGTTCGGCAGACGACCCTTTTACGCCGTATAAATTATAATATTTACTTGCTAATAAACTCTCTCCCCAATTCGATTCAAGGATTGCTTGCGCTAAACTCACGCTTGGCAACACGCCGTATTCTTTATACGCTTTTTGCGCCGCTGGGATGAGCACTTTTAAAAACTCATCTTGTGTCACATGTATTTCTTGAGGCTGGGTTTTATGTTCAGACAACCATGTGATGGTCCCGGCCAAAAGAACGCTTGCTACAGCTACAATCAGAAGTCCCGTCAATTTCGATAATGACTTGAACCATTCAACAAGATGAAAGACGATTTTATTTTTTCTTTTCTTTCTTTTCGCCACAGTTTCACCACTTTCTTTATCTTTTCAATTTTATCATAAAATGGCCTATAAAAAAATGGATACCCCCTTGTTTTACAAGAGAGTATTCCATTAATAAAATCTATTTTTCTAAGGCCTTCTACTCATTCGAACTCTCTTCCGGAACAAATGCATTTTTACTGTACTCTAAATACTTTTGTTGTGCTTTCTTATCATGCATCCATTCAAGAAGTGCCTGTTTCTTCGTCCCGATTTGTTTATGCGTGATTCCTACCACTCGAATCTCGATAATATCTTGATAACTCCAGTGTCCATAAGTCGTTGCTACTCGTAAAATAGTAACATTTTCCTTAAATTTACCCTTGCTAACAGCAGCTGTTTTCCAGTCTACCCGTACATTGTCTTGACGAATCCAACGGCTAGCGATTTCTACCTTCAAGCGTAAATACTCTGCAACCGGATCTGAAGCCACTTCCGGAAGCACCTCTGCATTCCGTGCGATTTTATTGACGAGCATCCATTCATAGTCCGTAAAGAGGCGCGCGATTTTTTGCAGATTTTCTGCCTTCAACCCTCTTTCTCCGTTCTTCCATCTTGTCCAACTTTGCCCGCTAATTCCTAATTCTTCTGTATAAAATGCTTTTTCCGAAACATAACGTTCCTTAACGGCATTCACCACAATTAATACAAACGCTTCATGCATTTTTATCACCTCTTGAATTGATTATACACCTAATAGGTGAATTGTTCAATAACTCTACCATTTTTTTAGCACATATATTATAATAGCGATATCTAAAAATTAGCAGAGGTGAGAGCGTGCCACAATCTTCAAATAATCCATTCCATATCGGACTTCGTACTTTTAAAACAGCCGTGTCTGTATTTATTTGCGTGGTTTTATTTAGAATCTTACATCGTGGTTCGCCAATGTTAGCTGCCTTATCCGCTATTTTCAGTTTACGGACAGACCATCAACAAACATTCAAATTCGCCTTCTCCCGTTTTATCGGAAATACCACAGGCGGGGTTATCGCGATCATCTTATTCTATGTACGGTCAATTTTGCCGTTCCCAGAGTATACAGATTTGCTGCTTGCTCCAATTGGAATCATTATCATTATTTTATTCTGTAACCAGTTCAATAAATCAGGTATCATTAATTCTTGCGCAACTTTCTTAGTTATCTTCTTCAATATCGAAGCAGGACAAAATACCGCCTATGCGATTCAACGAATTCTCGATACATTAATTGGTGCAGTCATTGCCATCGGAGTCAACCACATCCTTCCAAATCCGCATCTAAAAGAAGAAAAACAAGCATCATAAAAAGCGTCCTACCGAAATAGTAGAACGCTTTTTTAGTACTATTTTTATTTCATTCGCATCATGCCATACATACGTGTATCGATAAAGAACACATCGTCGTTCACATCAATCGTCTTCGAAAGAAGAACCTCTTTTGTTTGCATTGATTGCACCCGTAGCGTCGGTTTGCCATCGACGAGAGTGATCATCACAAGATTGCCTTTATTTAAGTACACTTGTGGGGCATAGACATCTGTTTCTGTTGTGAAGGCCTCTTCTAGTTTCTTCGAACCTGCATTCAGTACATAATATTTTGTCTCGTTATTTTTGCGCTCACTTGCTTTCACATACGTATCTGATCCATTGAATGCAGGCACCTCATCTGCCAAGGCAATATAGGCTTTGTCTTCCACTGTGTATAGAATCGAATGTACCGCACTCATGCCCTGTTCAGGCGTGACTTCTGTAAACTTCTCAGTCTCTGCATCAAAAGTCATTAAGCGGAATTTTTCATCTCTTGAATACATACTCTTGAAGAGAAGAACTTGCGGGTCATACACGTGAGAGCTCTTGGCTTCTCCCCACGCAATCGAAGCAAACTGTTCTGGTAAATTCACTCGTTTTGCCGGAGTGGCTACTCCCGTTTCTAAGTTCACAGAAAATGTGATGAAGAAATAGGTTGGTGGTTTCTCCCCTCTATTTTCATACTCTGACATTGGAACAACTCCATACACCGTATTACCTTTTCTATAGAATGTGATCTGCGTTATCAAAGGATTTTTGTCGCCGCGTACTTCTTTAGGAATTGGAACCGTAACCGTTGTAACCTTCTTTGTTTCTTTATTGACGATACTAAAATTCACTTTTGAATCTGTTGTACTTTCAAAGCCATAGCTCATACCGTATAGAAGGTCATACCCCTTAAACTCCACCAAATTATTATAATTCGGACGATCTGTTATAGAAAAGTCTGCCAATCTCTTTTTCGTTTGGAAGCTGTAGGCATTTTCGCTAAAGCCAACACGTTTTACATTCCCGTCTAAAAGGGCATACGCTGCACCACCAGGCGATGTCAAATCATCTGTGGCATATGAGATTTCGAATGTTGCTCCGTCGACTAATTTTTTCTCTTCATCGGTTAATTGAATCGATACCGGAGCAGGCTTCACTTCTTGATAAGCTGCGTGCCCAGCTGTCGCTAGAAACACAAGTCCACTAAAGGCAAATACTGCTGTTGCAAATTTACTTGATTTCATGATAACCCCTCCTTACACACTAACTTTATGATTTAATAAATAATCGCTTAGTAGCATATTTAGAACAATCCAAATGAGCATACAACCGATTAAGAAGACCAACGCTTCATTTCCAATTAAATGAACCACAAATTGCGTACGCATAATCAGCGTGAATGTCACAACAGCAACTAGAATATAGAGAACTACCGAAGTTACCTTACGAACGTATCCTTTCTTCTCAACCCCAACAACAAGGATAGCGAGTTGGAAAACCGTTACGATGAGGGCGATCCCCATCGAAAGAATAAGAAGAAACTGTACCGCATACTGTGGAACTAGAAGTGGCATCGCCATCGAGTTTGTCACAAGCGACCACGGTGTGATGTGGTATTGCGCAAATTCTGGAATAAAGAAGCTTGTGAGGTAGTAGTTTAAGAACACCCCAACTACTTGAACGGCTTGTAAGAAGAACGTGAGCACTAGCATTGTTAATAATTTAGCCCAGTAAATTCCAAAACGTGATCCAGGAAGCATGAGTAGGCGATAAATGAAAGACCCTTTGCTACTCCATTCCTTCGACCAAATGACTGCCGAGTAGACCAGAATCGCTGTTCCAGCAAAGAATACTGGAAGTCCAATTGCGAGTTGGTCTAAAACGACTTGTTTCACGATATCAGGACTCACAATTCGCAATTGTCCGGTTAGTAACCCCGTCGTCGCAAGTGTCTTCACCTTCACCCCTAGTTGCAATAAGATTTGAAGCAATGCCACTACGAGGATGAATCCTTTCGCCTGGCCAATATTATAAAGCGTTAAATTGATGACTTTCTTCATGGTAAGTATACCTCCCTCATCACATCGACAATTGATTTGCCCTCTTCTTCACGCACTTGTTCTGGATAGAATTCCTTCACAACGCGTCCTTCGTTGAGGAGCACTGCTTTATCGACGATATACTCAATATCATTAATTTCATGCGTTGTAATCAATACGCCGCGTCCATCGAGTAGGTCGCTCGTAAACACACGCGCGATTTCTTCACGGGTAAACACATCAATTCCTGAAAATGGTTCGTCCATCAAGATATAGTCTGTATCCAGTCCCATCCCTAGAAGCAAGTTCAGTTTAGCGACATTCCCTTTCGAGAGTGATCGTACTTCATCCTTTAAATTCAAACGGAAGAAGTCTAATAAATGTCTTTCCTTTTGACGATTCCAGTTTGGATAGAACGTACGCATAAAATCAATCGCTTCGTCCACTGTTTGGTCTGGCGAGATAATCGAACTATCCGTAATGTAGCTCACCTTTTCCGCAAACACTTTACGTGCAGGCATATCATCGATGGAGATTTCCTTTATCAAATGGCAACAAGCCTGCAATGCAGTTCATAATTGTTGTTTTCCCAATCCCGTTGACCCCAATGAGAGCCGTCACTTCTCCTTTTTTTGCGTTAAATGAGATGTCATTCAACACTTCTTTCTTTCCAAATCTCTTGCTTAAGTTTTGAACCGTTAACATAGTACCGCTCCTTCCCTACAATTGTTTTTTGAGATGTTCGATGACATCTTCTGCACTTAAATTCAGAGGTTGAATCGCTGTAGTAAAACTTGCGATGGCCTCATCCAACATTTCTTCTTTTAGTTGCTCAATCCGTTCTACATCTTCTGTCACACGACTCATGACATTATTTCCTGTCGTAATCAACCCCATGACCTCCAATTCATGAAAGGCACGTTGGACCGTATTAGGATTTATTTGCATGGTTTGCGCAAATTCACGCCGACTCGGCATCTCTTGCCCTGCTTCCATTCTGTGGGAGGCAATTCCCGCTTTGAAATAGGCGATAATTTGCTCGTAGACCGGACTTCTTTTATCAAATACGATCATTAGTAACTCCTTTCTTTGATTTCCATTCAGTGTATTAACCGGTTAATACACTTATCTTTAACTGTATTATGCGCTTAGTACACCTAAATGTCAATAGCGTTTTCAAAAATATTTTTTAAAAATAAAAAAGACGACTCAAAATCGAGTCGTCTCAACGTTTATTGGATTTTTAATTTCACCATTTCTTGTAAAATGAGGTTTGCTAATTCCGCTGCCCCTGTATCGTTTGGATGAATCTCATCCTCAAAGAGCCATTCTTTTGTATGCCCTTTGGCGTAAGTTCCCCAGTCGATTAGATGAACATTTGGATAACGTTCTGCAGCTGCTTTTAACTGCTCATTTACTTCTTTAGCCCATTTAATTTCATAACCAGCTGTCACTAAGAAGATTTCACGGTTCCCTGACGCTTGAATCAACGCATCGATTTGCGCTGCAGAAAAAGCACCGTTTGAACCGAGGACAAATACTACGGTTTGAGAAAGTCGACCTTGTTGTGCCAACTTTTGAACGATTGGTGCGCTGTAATACAATTGACGTCCGACTTCTCCGTCCACATAGGCGTTCGGGAAGACTTCACGAAGTTTGTTCGCAGACGCTAGTAACACTGAGTCGCCGACAAAGGTAATCGGTGTTTGCTTCACTTGTTGTTCCACATTCGCTTTAATTTCATTACTAATTGTCGTTGTCCCTTCAGTGGTTGGCTCGGCCGTTGTCTCTTGTAAGAGCGCTTGGTTTTGACGAATTTTCTCCTCAACCTCTTGAACGGCTGAGTTTGATTCTTCTCTTGTGCAAATCCAATTCCCGCAAGTCCTACACAGATAAGATACAGCAATGAGAACACGAGTCCGAATTGCTTTATTCCTTTTGGAAGATTCGATTTCCCATAAGCCGTTAAATTATACGGACTATGCGCTTGTCCAATCGGAAGGAGAATCCGTTCTTTCTCAAAGAGTTGATAAGTGATTTCTGCCATCACGAAAATCAACACAAATTGAATCCCAACAGATAGCCACTGCTCATCAATTCCACGTAAAAACGTTGGTGCGATGAGATGAATTGGATAAAACCATAAGTAGTATGAGAAACTTCTCTTTCCAAAGAACGTAAATCCTTTAAAACTAAAGAGGTAATGAATGCCGACTCCTTCACGAATCGAACAAGATAAAAGAAGCATCATCACAAACGATGAAATAAACATCATCATGTAATAGACTTCTGCTTGCGTTCCATTGAAGGTGGTAAACATCCAACCTAATGTCCCTAAACAGAGGATGCTCAACACATTCGGAATAACCGAACCTGTCTCACGAGCTGGTAGAAGTAATTTCCCTTCGTGAATATAACTTAAGAGCGCTCCAAACGTGAACGAGAATAAACGCGTTGATACTAAGTAGTATACGTGAGAAGGATCTTGTTCAAACCAATAGAGTGCTGCCATTGCTGCTGCTGAAACAAGCGTTAAGACCGCGAGCAAGGCAAACTCCTGCATTCTGAGGAAGTTGAGTTTCTTCATCAGTTTTCGAAAAAGATATCCAACGATTAAAAGCTGCACATAAAGGGATACATACCAGAGATGCACAAACGGACTCGGATTCGCCGATTGTACGAAGTATGATTGTTGAGAGAAAATCTGATAATCATTATTGACGAAGAATAATGCCGAAAGCGCCATTTCTCGGATATTGGATAGTAATTGCGGTGCTGCCACGAATAAAAATGCGACCGTCACAACAATCATAAAGAGCATCGGGAAGAACATTCTCTTCAAGCTTTTCACTGGGAAACGCTCTTTATAATCTTCCGCGAATGTTTTGATATTATGCCGGAATGTCAAATAGCCTCCGACCACTAAAAATCCGTTAACGGCTAAAAAACCGCCCGGTAATAAATGTTGAAAATAATAATACGTAATAATTGCTAGTATAAAAAAACCTTTCAAGCCATCAAATGCTGCACTCCGTTTTTTCTCTGTTTGCTTGGGAGGGTGTGGGTGCGTTGGCGCTTGAGAAAGTGTTGTTTGATAATTCATATTCCCCACTGTTTTTCTCCATTCCTTAAACTCCTATTTATTATATCTCAAAAGCACTACACTTGGATACTAGGAACATTACATTTTTGTTAATTTTAAGAAAATGGTTTCCAGTTGTTTCTAAAACGTGAACAAAGATTCCTGTTGTTTATTAAACACAAAAAAGCTAGGCAAATCTGCCTAGCCTTCTCTTCTTACATTTTAGTGTTCTGAAGCACCGCTTGTTGCATCTACTGCTTGTGCTTGAGCCGGAGCTGAATGTCCGCTATCTGAAGCACCACTTGTTGCATCTGCTGCAGGAGCAGGAGCTGAGTGTCCACTATTTGAAGCGCCACTTGTTGCATCCGCTACTGGAGCAGCACCATTTGCGCTTACTAAACGTTGGCCAGTTGTTTGTAAGTACCAATCTAACCATGGTTTGAAGTCAAATACGATTTCGTTAATTCCAGCGTAAGAACCATCAGGATAGTACATTGCTTGGTAGTTGTGTACGTTGATGATTTCTGGTGGAGTGTTTGGAACGATTGTACGGAAGTAATCCACGTTTCCTGCACGTAAGTTCGCAATGAGGTATTCCACATTTTTGAATGTACGTGGTGGGTGAACAGTTCCTAAACGGTTACCAGATTGAGCTGGCACACGTGGAGCCAACATTTTGTTTGCTGGTTTGTTGAAGTTATAGTACAAGAATTGGTTGTTGTCATCGGCATATGTTACTTCAAATGGTAGAGCTTTTAAGAACATATCGATTTGGTCAACCGTTAATAAACCGTGGTCTAGGCGAACATAGTCGTTTCCTTGAGCAGCACCAACGATTTCACTTGCTTTTTCAACCCATTCTGGATCATCTGGGTCAACCCCTTGAACAGTTGTAGAAATTGGGTTTGTGCAGTCTAAGTCTTCTGGCGGTGTTGGTAATGGTTTACGTAACACTTTTACAACCTCCACGTATTTCACGAAGTTTTCTAAGCATGAACGTAAGAATGCTACAGTTCCTTCGCTCTTAATATTTCCTTCTTCGTCAAATGCTTCTTTTGCTTTTCCTAATAAGAATTCGTTCCCTGGTAATACATACGCATTTACCCCTGGAGCGTCCAAGATTTTACGTAAATGCACTTGCGCACGTGAAGTCCCTTGATCATAGTGAGAAGCTCCCATGATCATAACTGGTTTGTTTTCGAATGGGTGTAAGTTGAATGACATCCATTCTAAAGTGCTCTTCAAAGCAGCTGTAATTGTGTGGTTGTGTTCAGGTGTCGCGATAATCACACCATCTGCACGGATTAATTTGTTGTACATGTATTGTACTGGGAAGCTCTTAGATTGATCTTCGTCTTGGTTAAACATTGGAATATCTTTAATTTCTAAGATTTCAAACTCGAATAAGTCACTGAATTTCTTTTCGATAAATTGTAATAATAAACGGTTATGCGAAAATTCCGCATTTGATCCTACGATACCAATAATTTTCATTTTCTACTGTCACTCCTTATTTTTAGAACTGTCCCATGAGAAGTTTTTCGCTTCTTTTTCACGAGCTTCGTTTGCACGAACTAATTGTTTTGTAATTTCAATGAATAATAAGTAATCTTCGAAAATCTTTTCTAATTTTTCAACAGTCACTGTATCTTTTAAGTTACCTTCTTCGTCGAATGCTTGTAAGGCGTGACCTAATAAGAATTCATCACTTGGTAAAACGCGTGCTTTAATTTCTGGCGCGTTTAAGATTTGACGTAATTGACTTTGTGCACGTGAAGAACCTAATGTTCCGTAAGATGCTCCTGTAATCATGACAGGTTTATTTAACAATGGATAGATACCATAAGATAACCATGCTAAAGCGTTCATTAATACAGCTGGGCATGAGTGGTCATATTCTGGTGTACTAATGATTACTCCATCAGCTGCAGCGATTTTTTCTGCAATTGCTTGTGCTTCTTGAGGCACTACTTTAGGAGTTGGTTTGTTGAACATTGGAATGTCTTTAATTTCGACAAGTTCAATTTCCGCCTGTTCTGAAAAATGTTTTTGAATGTATTGTAATAGTTGACGGTTTGTTGATTTTTTAGAGTTTGTTCCGACTAAACCGATTAATTTAACCATTTGAGTACTTCCTTTCGAGTAATTGAATCTTTGAAGCAAGTCCTGATGTGTAGAAGATACGATCATCTTCCAAAATCAACACAGCTTCGATATTAGGGTGTTGTTCCACTTCGAATAAGATTTCGTGTGCTTTTTTTCCAAAGAGTCTAGTCGTCCATATCTCACAATCCACGGATTGCTTCGATACAATCGTCAGACTCGCAACGTCTGTTTCGGCTGGATATCCAGTATTAGGGTCCAAAATATGATGGTATTTCTTCCCATCCACTTCGAGCACCCGTTCATAGACACCTGATGTCACAATCGACTCATCTTGAATCGGAAGAAGCGCCACATTTTCTCCACGCAGGAGTTTAGGGTTTTGAATTCCAATCCACCAATTCCCATCTTCATGATGAACAGCTGGTCCTAGTGTAAGAACATTCCCACCAAGATTAATGAGCGCAGAAGTCACTCCTTGCTCTTTTAGCTGTTGCATCACCAAGTCGGCAATATACCCTTTGGCAATACAACCAAGGTCGATTCGCATTCCTTCTTCCAACAGAAAAATCGTCTGACTCTCTTCATTCAGTTCGACTTTCGTTGCATCGGTCAGTTGCAGTTTGGCTTTAATTTCTTCATCCGTTGGTACTCGTGCATCACTAAAGCCTACGCGCCATGTTTGAACAACCGGGCCAATCAAGATATTCATCCGACTTCCCACAGCTAAACTATTCTCCAGACCTATTTTTACTAAATGAAAAATTTCTGGATGAACACTAACCGCATGTTTACCCGCTGCCAAGTTCACGGCCATTAGCTCCGAAGTTAGGTCATTCGCGCTAAAACGATGCTCATATCGCTTTAATTGCTCGAAAACTTCAGCCACTAAACGCTCGCCTTCTGGATGCGCAATTTTCAATTCGATGACGGTTCCCATCAATCGAATGGTACCTGTATGATACTGTTCCAAAACTGCCATTTCTCCTAAACGAATTTTGTGATAAAAGTCACAGAAACGCCTACACAAAAGCGTTTTCTACTCCTTATTCTGAATGTAACACAGTGGAAATTAAATTTCAAGGACTCAGACCTATTTTCCCTAATAAAAATATGCATAAGAAAACTGTTTTTATGCATATAATCCTTATTTATTAAATTTTATTTACAGTCCACCCTTTGGAAATTTTTACCAATAAGCCGAACCTGTCCTTCATGAGAAGCAATAAAACTTATCTCTAAGTTGGGTTAAGTTCACTGAGTCGAGAGACGAAAAAAAGCCGAATCCTTTTCCCTCCTGAGAAGCAAGAAACTTAATTCGAGCATGTAAAAAGTTTAGATTTTCTCGAGGGACTACAGAAAAAACCCTTTGGATTCTATAATAACAACAATAGCGAACAGTAACCGATGCGAATTAGATTCTCTTGAAAATTTATTTTCTAGAGAATCTTTGAGGCTCGGTAGGCGTAAGACCTAGGCTTACGCCGGTACAGCTGTTGTCGTTATTATGAAGATATCCAAAGGGCTTGAATGTAGTCCCTACGGGACGGAACTCCCATTAAATCTTTAACAAACTCAGATTTAAGTTTCATTGCGCCGAAACCATCTATCTTACAATCGATATTATGATCGCCTTCCACGATACGAATATTCTTCACACGTGTACCTTGCTTAATATCTTTCGGAGCGCCTTTTACTTTTAAGTCTTTGATGACTGTTACAGTATCGCCATCTTGTAATTTATTTCCGTTTGCATCGATGGCTACTTGGCCTTCTTCAACTTCTGAACCTGGTTCCCATTCATACGCACATTCTGGACATACTAATAATACGCCATCTTCATATGTGTATTCTGAACCACATTTAGGGCAATTTGGTAATGACATTTTCATTCCTTCTTTCTGTTAAAAATTTGTCTTAACGACGTTTACGAATCATATCTAAAGGTTTCACTGGCTCAGATACTTTCATCTTGCAGATCATCATCGCGTGAGGAGCTGCTTCGATTTCTTCACCATTTTCATCCCATAATTGTGTTAATACTTCTTCGTGGTGACGCATTCCTGGTCCGTAGAACTCGATATGGTCTCCAACTTTGAAGTTATTACGTTGTTGAATTGTTGCGATTTGTGTTTCTGGATCATATTCAAGTACTTGTCCAACGAAAGCATATTGAGGAATTTGACGACGTGGGCCAAATAATTGCTCTTCTTCAGTTGGAATTTGGTAGTAGAAACCAGTTGCTAATTCACGTTGAGCCGCTTTCCATAACTCATCAATCCATTCTTGTTTACATACATAGTTATCTGGATCTTCGCAGTAAGAATCAACGGCAGCACGGTAAACGTTCGATACTGTTGAAACATAGTGGATTGATTTCATACGACCTTCAATCTTCAAGCTATCCACACCTGCTTCGATTAAGTCAGGTAAGTTTGAAGCATTGATAAGTCAACGGCACTCATTGAGAATTTCTCTTCGATTCCTTCTTCACCAGCACCGACCATATTCTTTTCACCAGCAAATGGCATATCGAATAGACCGTATTTCCAACGACAAGACTGCGCACATCCACCACGGTTAGCATCACGATGCACCATGTGGTTTGATAATACGCAACGTCCGGAATAAGAAATACACATTGCACCGTGAATGAACGCTTCGATTTCTACATCCACTTTTTCTCGCATTTCTCTGATTTCATCCATTGATACTTCACGCGCTAACACGACACGTTCTAATCCTTCGTCTTTCCAGAAGTTTAGAGTTTCGTAGTTGGCTGCTGAAGATTGTGTTGATAAATGGATTGGTAATCCTGGCGCTTCTGAGGCACAAATATCCATTAAGGCCATGTCACTGATGATGGCTGCATCGATACCGATGTCACGAACCGTGCGGAAAAAGTCTCCCGCTCCTTTTTCGTCTCCTTCGTGCGTCACCATGTTAGCTGCGATATATACTTTTGCGTTATGTGCGTGGGCAAAATCAACGGCTTCTTTCATTTCCGCAAAGTCGAAGTTCCCTGCACGGCTACGAAGCCCGTACGCTTCTCCACCAAGGAAAACTGCATCTGCTCCGTATAAAATAGCTGTTTTTAATTTTTCAAGAGTACCTGCTGGAGCAAGTACTTCAGGTTTTTTCAATATTTTTCTTCCCATTTGACTCTCTCCTATTTCACATCTTCTGGATTTAAAATATAAAATCCTGCTTCGAGGCCACGTACTTTTGGATGGTGTGCGCGTACTTGTAGTTCAAGGCTTGCGCTCTTCTCTGGAGTCCATGTGCCTGCTTCGATTTCATTACGAGCATTGACGAATAATTTTGCTACTTCTACAAAATCTTGACCTGGAGCTAACACTCCGTCTAATTTCCATTGTGGAATGCCCATTTCTGTTAATTCTAACAAATAAGGTGCAAGAGACACGTCATTATTCGCGAAAATATGCGTTCCGTTAATGTCTTCGTAGATGGAATAGTGAGAATCTTCATCGGCAGGTTCTGACACGAATAAACCGCGACGTTTTTCAACCGATTCTTTTTTCTCGATATAGTTAAAATAGTTATTTAACAGTGGGCGTTTTGAATGATGGATGCAAGTTGCACCGTACACGAGAACTTCGATTGGAATTTCTACACCTGCTGCCAAAGTTTTCATTTCTTCACGAGGAATTTCACGCGCAAGTACCGCACCAACGGCACCACGATTTCCCCAGAAGTTGATTTGACGACTACTTGTTACTAAAACCGCTGCATCATAACGATACGGGATAGAGTACTCAGGATTCTTCATAATTTGAACCACTCCTGGATCTCCTACCGCGATGTTATCAACACCGATTTCCTTTAAAAATGTTAAATACTCAGGCACAAGCGCAATTCCTTCATTATGGAAAATCGCGTTGACAGCAACGCTCGCTTTCTTTCCATATTGGTGCGCCAATTCCGTTAATTCTTTTTGTTCCTCACGTGTAAACGACATAGGAAGGCGAAGTCCGAATTGGTCTTCCCCAAAATAAATCGTGTCCACGCCCGCTTCAAGCAAGTCTTTTGCTTGTTGGATGGATTCAACTGTTGCAATCAGCTCTATCATCCAAAGGCCCCCTTTATTCCTATAAAATTTTTACTCATCTAGAGTATCATAAAACCGCTCATTTTTCTAATGTTGTCTAGAAAAATAAACAATCCACCCTGCCAAAAGTCGCGGATGGATTATTGTTTGTTATTCGACTTCTAATTGAATCCCAAATCCTTCTGGCAAAGCGGTAAATACTGCAATCTCAGATGGAAGTAAGTGCCCGATGACATTTTGGCGAACGTCTGCGGGTAACTCAACTTTAGCAATTTCGATTTCGCCTTGGTAACGACCGTAACCAGCATTGGCTTGGTTGATTTCTCCAACGGTGCGGATTGTTGTAGAAACCTCGTCACCCAATAAGGCTGACCCACGAGTACCGAGTACTCGGTACACAAAATCACTAGCATCGATACGGTCATGAAGCACTTTGCCTGTTAATGCTGCAGGCGCTTGCGCCTTTAGCGACACGAACCCTTCCTGGAATTCCTTCATGACTTTTTGTGTAGACGCGTTAATAAACGTATCCCCCACTAAAATCATATCCGTGTGAGAAGCAATCAATTCGCAAATCGCCAATCGCGTATCCAACGTACGATGCGTTTCAACCGTTGGCAACCCTTCATGAAGCGGCCCTCTTAAAGGCTCATCCCCTGGAATAAAGGCCAGCACTTTTACACCGAGTACATGCAATTTTTGGTTAATCGTCGCAAATTTAGAAAGTGAAATTCCTGAATAAACTTTTGGATAATAATTATGACAAGCGATGATTTGACGAGAAAATCCGAGTCGTTCCAACAGTTTATATTCGCGGTGCGTAAACGTTGAAGCATTCACAACCAGCGTAAACGCCTTGCCGCAACGTTCAATAAACGCTTCGTCTCCAAATTCGTCCAGACGTAAGTACGATAGCCCTGCTTTTTTCAGAGCTGCTATGTTTTCTTTGGTAAGATCTTTATGGGCGATGTCTGGAATTAAATCCACCTCGTATGAACGAGCGAGTTCCACAAGACGTGTCATATCCGAGATTTCAAGCGGATATTCTGGCAACTGAAAAGAAGTAAAAGCCACGGTTTGACGCGCGGCTTTCATTTCTTCTAACACTTGTGTAACGACTTGTTCACCAAGATTGATATAGATGGAGCGCCCAAAAGAAATGTTTGCTCTATTTGTTTCCATATACTTCGTTAATACGATCCTCATCTACACCGAATAACCATGTGATGACAAATCCGCCGATGTAAGCTCCGACCATTGCAGTTAAGAAGAGTACTTGAGTTCCTGGCACCATAATTAAAGCACCGAATAATCCAGAAACCCCTTGAGATACAGTCCCTAAGTGGAATAGAACGGCTAACATACCGCCGACACCAGATCCTAAGCAGGCTGTTAAGAATGGTTTACCTAATGGAAGTGTTACAGCGTACATCATTGGTTCCCCGATACCTAAGATACCAACTGGTAATGAGTCTCTTGTTAATTGTTTTAATTTTTTTGTTCTTAGTCTTCAAGTATAATGCTAAACCTGCACCCACTTGTCCACCACCGGCCATCATTAAGATTGGTAATAGGTAGTTGATACCTTGAGTTGGCCCTTCTGGATTGTTTAATAGAGCGTGGATTGGAGTTAACGCTTGGTGTAACCCAACAGATACGATTGGTAAGAATCCAGCAGATAAGATGTACCCACCAAAAATTCCTAATTTTTTTCATATACGAAGTTTAATACGTTGTAAATCCCATCTGTTAAAAGGGCCCCAGCAGGTTGGATAACTAACACTGATAAGAATGCACCAATGATTAATGTCAATAATGGTGTTAAGAATGTTTTTCAGCATTTGAGGTACTACTTTATTAACAGCGCGTTCTAAGTAAGCAACAAGAATACCCCATCATTAATGCGGCTAATAACCCACCAGCACCTGGGTTATATGCTTTTTCCAGTAAATGGCATTAACACTTGACCTGCATCTGTTTTTTTAATAAAAGAGGCATTGATGGTACAACAATTGACATACTTCCTGCGATTGCCCCAAGAATAGGAGTTCCTTTGAACTCACGAGCGGCATTATATCCTACATATAAAGGTAAGAAGGCGAATAGCCCCCAACCCATTGTACGAATTGATTGGTACCACCATTCAAAGTTATACGCATTTTTTTGTTGTTACGTTAATAACGTTTGAAATACCGTTAATTAAACCAGCTGCGATAATCCCTGGTAATAATGGCACGAAAATATTCGCAATGTGTTCTAAGAAGCGTTGGATAGGTCCATTGTGTTTTGCTTTATTTTCTTTTTTGTTTTCTTTCGCTAAATCAGCTGCGTCTACTTCGTCTACGCTACCTAATTCAATTCCTGTTAATTCAGCGAATTCGCGACCAACTTCTGTCACTTTACCAGGTCCTAAAACAATTTGAACTCCTTGTTCACGTTCTACAACCCCTAATACTGAATCCACATCTTTTAATCCAGCGACATCCACTTTAGATGTATCTGCTACAGTCAGACGTAGGCGAGTCATACATGTAGCATTACTAACCACGTTTTCCTTTTGTCCGACTTTATTTAAAATTTCACTTGCTACTTTCTTTGCATCCATTTTATTAAGCCTCCTTATTTTTCATTGCCTTGACAATATTCATCTGATTTGCCTGAAGTAGTTGCTCTGCTTCTTTTGCCGAAATATGATGTATTTGAGAGATAATAGCGACTTTTAAATCAAAATCATTTTCCTCAAGAACTCTTCTGGCGTCTTCTTGAGAAAGATGAGTAATATTGGCAAGAATATTTGTCGCACGTTGTTTCAACTTTAAGTTCGTTGGTTGAACATCGACCATATATCCTTTAAAGATTTTCCCTACTTGAATCATTGCAGTCGTCGTAATCATATTGAGAATGATTTTTTGGGCCGTACCTGCTTTCATTCGAGTAGATCCTGTAACCACTTCTGGTCCAGTAATTGCTTCGATACCAACCGAAGCAATGTTAGAAATTAAAGCATTTGGAGAATTGGAAATCGCACCTGTGAAACATCCAACCTCATTGGCATAGGAAAGTCCTGCTGCCACATAAGGAGTACGTCCACTCGCACTAATCCCGATGACTACATCCTCTTTGACAAGATCCAAGTCTCTTAACTGTTTCTCGGCTAAGGTTTCATCGTCTTCGGCGCCTTCAATGGCGTTTCGAAGAGCGTAATCTCCACCTGCAATAATTCCAACTACCATCTCCGGCGATACACCGAATGTTGGTGGGCATTCACTTGCGTCCAGAACACCAAGTCGACCAGAAGTACCCGCGCCCAGATAAATCAGCCGGCCTCCTTTCTCGAATGCTTGTACAACACCTGCTGTCACTTTCAATTTCTGGAATGCACTGTTCAATCGCTTGGGTGATGATTTTATTTTCGTCATTCATATAACGTAAAATCTCACTAATCGACTGCGTTTCAATATCCTTACTTCTGTCATTGACTTGCTCTGTCATCAATTTTGAAATATCATCCATTTTCTCCACCTCCTCTTAAAAATTCCACTAAACTTCATAATGAAATCGGTTTCTTAAACATATTATACATCGTTGTAAATTTTATTTCAATACTGTATAATGAAATTGGAAACAATATTTCTCAAAAGGCAGGGGTTCTATGAAGAAGTTTTTAACAGCAACAGATAAAAAAATTGAAGAATTCATCTCAAAGCATTCAGATGTCGCGCTTTCTTCAAGCATTCATGTATTAGCAGATGAAATTGGGGTTTCGTCCTCTTCTATTAGTAAATATATTAAAAAAATTGGGTTCCGTTCTTACTCTCGATTCAAGATGAATTTAGCACAACAAAACTCACAATCCATCGATGAACAAATCGATAAAGACGACTCTATCAAAACCATTCAATCCAAATTAATTAAGACGGTCAACAGATCTTACGAAATGACATTAGAATTAGTTGACGACGAAGTGCTAGACCACGTCATCGATTTACTCAAAAACGCAAATAGAATATACGCATTCGGCGTAGGAGCATCCGGAATGGTGTGTAACGATATTTACTTTAAACTAAGCCGTATCGGTAAATATCGTGTACCACACTGACTCACACATCCAACTAGCAAGCCTTAGCAATGCTACGGAAAAAGACTTAGTAATTGGTATCAGCTATTCTGCCAACACAAGAGAAGTCAGTGCAGCCTTTGAGATTGCTAAACAACGTGGCATCCCAACCGTATCGATTACTGGACAAGGCAGCGTCAATCTAGACGCTCTCAGTACCTATTGCCTCAAAGTTCCTCGCCACGAAAAATCGATTCGTTCCGCAGCCATTACCAGTCGTAACGACTCGCTCTTCCTAGTCGACTTACTCTACTTAGGGCTTCTTCAAAAAGACGAAAGTCGTGAAACCGACATTTTGGAAAGCAGTTATAAGATGACTCATCAGTTGAGAAAATAGAAGAAATAAAACTAGACACTTTTGGCTTTTTCATCTACTGAACCACCCTCATATGGGTGGTTTTTCTATAGTTTTTTTAAAACAAGCTTGAAGGAAATCTTGAATTCATTTACGATAGTATTATATGTTGAAAGGGGTTTTACTATGAGAATCGGAATAGACGGAGGCGGAACAAAAACAAAAGGAGTCTTATATCAAGATAATCATCAGATTGATGAAATCAACGGAGAGATGGGAAATCCAATTGTAAATTTTGAACTTGCAGTGTCAAATGTAGCACAAGTTATTGAGCACTTACTATCTAACAACAATCTCCAATATTCAGATATCAACTGTATTTCTATTGGTATGGCAGGCGCTAGCACCATTATCGAGAAACTTACTTTGGCTTTTAACGAAAAAATCAGTTGTCGTTTCGTAGTGGATTCTGATTTAAAGATGAGTCATATTGCTACATTTAAATAATGACGGTAATCTATTCATCGCAGGAACAGGTTCTTCGCTTCTCTCAAGAAAAGATGGAAAATTTATTCAAAAAGGGGGTTGGGGACACATTCTAGGAGATGAAGGTAGTGGATATTGGATTGGAAAACAGATTTTAAAAACATATGTCGATTATCTAGATTATACTGAATCCCCTTTAGATTTCTGCGAACTAGTTCCGGTGCTGGAAGAACTCTTCCCTGACAGAAGTACTATTGTACAGACGGTTTACTCAAAACCAAAAACAGAAGTTGCTAAACTGGCAAGTTTCTGCAGCACATATGATGCCAATTACTTTTTACATACTCTTGCTCACCAAGCCGGAAAAGATATCGCAAAAACTCTATTATCATGCAACAGTGAACCAATCATTCCTGTCGCTTTTGAAGGAAGTGTCGTTAAAAAGAACGATACCGTATTAAGTAGCTGTATTTCTGAAATAGAATCTTCTCAAAAACAATTGGAGATTATTCCTTCTAGACCTGCGACAGAAAGTGTCTTTTATCTATAAAAGAAAATACCTATTGTGAAATTTCACAATAGGTATCTTTATGTTATAAAGTTGGATAGGTAATTTGACCTAAAATTACACTTTTCTTCGCACCAGTGGCTGAAGGAACATTAGATGGTCTTCTATGGTAAGTTTGGTTCCCCAAAATCACAAATGCCAGTGCTTCTTTTGCTTCTGAAGAAAAACCATGTTCTTCTTGCGTAATCACTTGAACTTCAGGCATCTCTTTTTGGATGAGTTCAAGCAGGTAAGAATTATAGGCACCGCCACCACCAATAATGCATTTCTTCAAATCATATGCCCCAATCAAATGTTTCTTATAATGATATGCAATCGAATAGGCCGTAAACCACGTAAAGGTATGAATAATATCGTTCGCATCATGAGAATGATACTTTTCAATAAGTCCTCTTGTAAAATGCTCTCCAAACATTTCTCTACCCGTTGTTTTTGGAAGATCCATCTTAAAGTAAGGATGCTCTTTTAGCTCTTCTGCCAGTTGCGGTATCATCTTTCCTTGTCGAGCATAAAATCCATCCTTATCATATTTCTCTCCATAGAAAGTTCGAACAGCTTCATCAATCATCATATTCCCTGGACCCGTATCAAAGCAATCACTTTTTTCTCATCTCCCTTTTTAGGAAGAACTGTCACATTTCCAATACCTCCGATATTTTGCAAGGCTACTGCTTGATGCTCTTCACCATATAGTAAAGTTTCACTGTAAGGAACTAAAGGAGCGCCTTCGCCACCTACCGCCATATCCATCACGCGGAAGTTTGAAATCACCTGTGTTTTACATTCATTCGCAATGATAGCCGCTTCTCCAATTTGAAGTGTACTTGGAACATAATCATCATACGCTTTCGGAATATGGAAAATAGTCTGTCCATGACTTGCGATAAATGACAAATCTTCTAATGGAACATTGGATTCTTTACAAATACTTTTTACTGCATCTGCAAAAAGATATCCTAATTCAAAATTCAAAGAACAGATTAAATCCACAGGAATTAATTCTCTGCTACAACATTTCCTGATTTTTGCTCTTAAACACTCTGGAATATCTACCGTAATAAAGTTTAATTGTTTTACCTCTGTGGACTCATCATACCCAGTGATTTCACAAAGGACTGTATCTACACCATCTAAAGATGTTCCCGACATTAATCCTACTGCCAGCATTATTGAACCTCCTTAATAAATTGTCGTGTTCTAACAAGCAAGTCTTTTGTAACATTAAAATCTTTCTTTGCAATTCCGTAATACAGTAAATCGGTAATCGTTAATAAACTATTCCGAGAAGTAATAGAACCTAAACGAATTTCTTTTTCTTCTACCGGAACAAACAATCGGATATCTGACAAAGTTGATAAAGTCGATTTTAAATTATACTTTGTAACTCCTACAATTTTAGCCCCAAGTTTTTTTGCAACTTTGGCAATCGAATTTATGGACTCTGTTTCGCCACTATAACTAATGACAATGACAACATCATCTTTCTCTAGCTGTGCTACACGTGCCATTAACGTATGTAAATCACGATCGTAAATAATTTCTTGATGGATACGTGTCATTTTATGATAGAAATCTAAACAAACAATACTGCTTCCACCAACTCCTAATAAATAAACCGTCTTTGCTTTGTTAATCGATTCAATCGCTTTTTCTAAAGCATGATAATCGAGTAAGGCAAATGTTTCTTTGATATTCTGCGTTAACATGTTTTCTGTTTTTTGAAGTAGTGTCATCAAAGAATCACTTGGATTTAAAAAAGTTTCAATATCACCTTCGTCTAAACTATCTTTTTCTTTTGCTAATTCCACTTTAAACGCCGGCAAACCTTTATACCCCATTTTCTTTGAAAATCGAACCCAGGCCGAGGCTGATGTTTTTGTAATTTCTCCTAATTCTTTAGCATTCGCATCAAGCACTACATGCTTATTTGAAATAATAAACTCTGCTATGGTGCGTTCTGTTTCCGTAAAAGCATCCATCGAGCTATTTATTTTATACAACACACTCATACAACACACTCTCTTTAACCGTTACTTTCTTCTTTATATTTTTGAATGAAGTCTTTATACCAATAGAAACTATCTTTCTTATATCGCTTGTAAGTTCCATTACCTAGATTGTCTGCGTCTACATAGATAACACCATAGCGTTTATCCATTTCACAGCTTCCCGCGGAGACAATATCAATAATTCCCCAAGCAATATAGGCTTCAAGTGGAACTCCATCTTCTAGAGCTAATTGTGCTTGTTCATAATAACTTTTCATATAATCAATTCTATAATCATCATGAACTTCCCCATTTTCAGTTAGCACATCACGTGCGCCTAACCCATTTTCTGACACAATTACCGGCTTTCCGTATCGTTCATACACTTTATGTAATGAGGTTCTTAGCCCCACCGGATCAATTTGCCATCCCCATTCACTTGCTTTTAAATAAGGATTCTTAGTGGAAACCACCAAATTTCCTGCTGTTTTATCTGCTTCTTCCACCGTAATTACAGATGATGTATAGAAAGAAATTGAAACAAAGTCGCAAGTATTCTCTTTTAATAGTTTCTTGTCCTCATCCGTAATGTTTAGAACAATATTTTTGTTTTTAAAGAAGGTTTCTGCATAATATGGATACTCTCCTTTAGATAAAATATCCATGCAGTACCATTGGTTCATTTGTTCTTCAAAAACTAGTTTTAGATTATCCTCTGGCCTACTAGTTAACGGATAGTAACAGAAACACGCAATCATGGACCCAAAACGGCCTGGAAGTTTCATTTCTCTAGCTAATTTTATTGTTTTGGCACTTGCGACAAATTGATGATGTAGGGCTTGAAATACATCAGATAAATCAAATCCGTTTTCACCTTTCAATAAACCCACACCATTATACGGACTAAAGTATCCTGCGTTAATCTCGTTAAATGGTAACCAATATTCGACTAAGTTCCCCCATCTTTCAAAAACAAAGGTAGCAAAACGCATGAAATGCTCGATACATTCTCTTCCTTTCCAACCACCATATTGTTCTACCAAATAAATCGGCATTGCATAATGATTGAGCGTTAGAAAAATTTTGATTCCCTTTGCTGCCAAAAGATTAAAAACTCGATCATAATAAGCGACACCTTCTGGAGAAGGCACTTCTTCTACTCCATTTGGAAAGCCTTGCCCAACTAATAGAAAAACGATATACACCTAACCCTAACTCATCTAAGTATTCAATATCTTCTTCCAAATGGTCAAAACCTTTTGTTCCATTTCTAAACGGATAATACTTGTTGCTATTCAAACTTTTAGCTTCTTCAATTTTTTCTTTCGTTAATAATCGCGTTTCTTCGGTTGCATTCGAAGTTCGTGGTAAATATGCTCGGCAATCTTGCGTATCTAACCCTTTTGCGCTTGAAAAACCGCCCTCATATTGGCTTGAAGCGGTAGCTCCGCCCCATAATATTCTTTGTTTTTTATCCATTGCATTTATCCTAATCTAAATTTAAATTTTTGCCATGGTTTTAATTCATCTAAAATAAAGTGTTCTATATCTACTACTTTTCCGACAACATTTGTTTTACCTGAATTCTCCATATCCTTCAAGGCAATTTGTAACTCGCCTGCATAATGACCGTATTCGCTGCTTTCGATAATAATATCCCCTCTACGAATCTGACTAGGAGCATTAAACACGTCAAAACGATGTCCTTTATATTTCACACGGCTCTGTGTTGAACGAATAAAGTAATCATTTTGATCCCCTCTATTAAAGTGGAATTCCTCTAATACAATTTTCTTTTCCACTTCTGGAATGCCATCCACTAATTCAACATCAAAAGTTACCAAATCTAAATCCAGTCCTTGTAGAGACTGTAATTCTTCGTCTGTTGGATAGCAGTTAGAAATCAAAATATCATCCACTAATTCCATCGCAATATGATGTTTAATCTGTACATCTAACGGCAATTCACGATGAAGCTCTAAAGTTGGTAAGCCCTCTGTTGTTGGCCAAGGTCCAAATGCATTTTTATCAGCACAAGTAACAAACGCTGCAGTTTTTATTCCATACTGACTAAATCGTCTCGTACATTCTTTATAGAAATCTATGTTCAAACCAGAATAGCGGTGTGGATAAAAATTATGACAACCATATAATTTATATTTATTTGGTCTGTAATCCATAATCGTATCTAGTGTATGAACATTATTACTCATGTTGATTTCAATAATTAACCCTTCCGGATTATACGTCATAATCGACTCTTCTAACCCTGAAAAACCTGCATCTAAACGAATTCCATCTGCTCCAATTTCTTTAAAGAAAGATAAATCTTTATATGAAATATTCAGTTCTCCAAACACTCGAGGCGAAACGTCTACAATGACTTCAAATCCAAGTAAGTGTGCATATTCATTAATCTCAGTAAATTCTTTTTTGATTTCTTCTGCTGGTTTATTCACAGATAATAAACACGAAAATATTCTGGAAAAGCCAAACTCACTTGTTTTTTTTAGATAAGTTTTAATGTCATTTAGAGTGCTTTTTTCAAGATAAATTGATACACCTAGTCGTCTCATTCATTTTCTCCTTACACATTTATATAGAAAAGCCCTGTTACTAGAACAGGGCTGAGAACTTCATTCTTATTGCTCTTGCTCTTGAGCTAGTAATGATTTGTCGTACATTGCAAAGAATGGATAGTAAATTAAAATTGATAATAAAATTAATACTACGTTTAATACAATTGCTCTCCAGTCACTACCTGTAGCTAGGAATGCTCCAATTGGTCCAGGAAGTGTCCAAGGCGCACTTGCAACCACTTTGTTTACTAAACCTGTAGACATTGCGATCCAAGTTACTACCCCATTTGCTAATGGTGCTAAAATAAACGGAATGATTAATTGTGGATTTAATACAATTGGTGTACCGAAGATTAAAGGCTCATTGATGTTACATACTGCTGGGATAAATGCTGTCTTACCGAGAGATTTACCATATGCAGATTTAGAGCGCCAAATTAGTAAGATAGCTAATCCGATAGTTGCCCCAGAACCACCAATCATTACAAACCATTGATAGAAAGGTTCAGCTGCAATATTAGGGATTGCAGAACCATTCGCAAACGCTGTAGTATTTTCTTCTAGCAACACTAACCATAATGGACGTGCAAGAGATCCAACGATTGACCAACCGTGAATACCAAATGACCAGAAGAATTGTGATAAGAAAATTACTACGATAACAGAGAAGATTGAATCTGTCGCTTGTACTAATGGAGCAACAATACTACCTACAATTTTATGAACATCAATACCGATGAACATTGTAATTGTTGAAACGAATAATAATACGATTACTGTTGGTGTTAATGCTTCAAAAGAACGTGCAACTGACGCAGGTACTTGTGGTGGCATTGAAATCTTGAATCCACTCTTTTGAGTGAAACGATATACTTCAACTGCCACGAATGCAGATAAGATACCAATAAACATACCCGCGGATCCCAGATTACTCATAGGGAGTACAAACCCCGAAGGTAATGAAGATAAATAGTTTTTTAAAGGCTCGCTAGTTTCTGCTAAAGCTTTTACTTCTGCAGAAGCCGCTGGAATTGCTTTAGGAATGATTGTTAGTAAGTATGCTAATTCTGCTAAGATAGCACCTGATAAACCATCTAAATCATAAGACGATGCTAGCGAGTATCCAATACCAAATACCGCATATAGCGTCATAATGTACATTGATACACGGTAAGGTAATAAGATTTTAGCTTGGTTTGCTTGAATAAATTGAGTAATTCCCCATTCTTTTGGCATTGAGTTTGGAAGAAAGGCAATTACTAAAAACATTGACGCAACGACAATAATTGGTAAAGTTGCAATAATACCATCACGAATCGCTCTTAAATGGCGTTGTTCTGCTAATTTTGCCATCGGTGTCGATAGCTTTGTATCCATAAATTCTGTGATTTTATCAAACATAAAATATCCCCACTTTCCTTATTATATTTTTAATTCTTCTTTGATTTGTTGAAGTAGTTTTGGTCCTCCTAATGGAGTATATCCTTGTGGTTTGATCAATAAACAAGGAACACCTGCTTCATCTGCACTAGCTTTCAACACATCATAACGGTGTCGAATTTGAGGCGCTACAAGTGAAATTTGATAACCATCTTTTACTTTTTCAGCAAAAGCTTGAGTTCCGCATTCTTCAACTTGAATATCTAATCCTTCTTTTGTCCCTGCTTCTTGTAAGGCTTTTGCTACAATCGCACTAGACATACCTCCTGAACAAACTAATAAAATTTTCATACCTTTCACCTCCAGTCGCTTATAAAATTACTCCGGTCATTACGATAAAATAATAAATAATTCCGATAACAATACTCCAAATACCTCCAACCCACCAAAAGGCTTTCGTAATTCCTTTTTTAGAGTTTACAAAGTATTGAGAAAATGAAACTGAGAAACCTGCAATGAGACCTCCAATAATCACAAAAGGCCATTTAAAATCAATATGAATCAAATCGCAAATTGCCGGAATCACAAACATTGATACTACCATTGTGGTAATAATAAACAATACACTTTTATAACCAAACATCGGAATATCATAGTCTGTAGTTCCCATTGCTGTCTTATATTGTTTTTTCTGGTCCATGTTCTTAACAGTCCATTTTCTAAATTTAGCCATCGTTTTCTCCTTACTATTTATGCTCTAACTTCCAAAGTCTTTCATTCATTCGAATTACATTTTCTGCTAGAGTTCTTACCTCTATCGAAGTCATTAAGTGATCTTGCGCATGTACAAATAGTACTGAAACTTCATTCTTTTCACCTGCTGCTTCTTTTTGAATTAAATCGGTTTGAACTTGATGGGCTTTATTTAAAAAACTATCTGCCTCTTCAAGTAATTTTCTAGCCTCTTCAAAATTACCTTTTTCGGATTCTTCTATCGCTTCATAAACTAAAGCTTTGGCATTTCCTCCGTTACTAATAATTTCGAAAACAATTAATTCCATATCTTGCACTAAACATCACCTCCTAAATATTGGATAGCCCGTTTAATATGTCCATCCCCTTTTGAAAGAGCTTCTTCCGCTGCGTTTCTATCAACACCCATTATTTCCATAACAAGTGCTTTCTTCACGCTATGACCACTTTGTTCATAAAGTAGTTCCGCTCTTTCTTCACCGACTCCTGTCAATGTACGAATCATATTTTTTGATCGAATCACTAATTTTTTGTTTGTTGGTTTCACATCAACCATATAATTCTTATATACTTTACCCAACTTAATCATGACACTGGTTGAAATCATATTTAATATTAATTTTTGGGCTGTTCCTGCTTTCATTCGAGTTGATCCCATAATCACCTCTGCACCAGTCACTACCTCAATCGGATAATCCGCAGATTTTGAAATCTCTGCATTCTTCACACAAGAAATAGTTCCAGTCAACGCACCAACTTGTCGTGCGTAGCGCAAACCGCCAAGTACATAAGGCGTTCTACCACTAGCTGCAAGCCCTATAACACTATCCTTTCGCAAAGATTATATGCAGCTAAGTCTTTTGCAGCCAGTTCAAGAGAGTCCTCTGCACCTTCTTGAGCTGTAAACATTGCATTATCTCCACCAGCCATAATTCCAACAACTAGTCCTTTATCAACACCGTATGTTGGTGGGCATTCTGCCGCATCTAACACTCCTAGCCTTCCCGACGTTCCTGCACCAATATAAAACAGACGTCCACCGACTTTCATTCGATCTACAATCTGGCCAACTAGAATGGAGATATCTCCTATACTCTCTTCAACGATTGAAGCAACCGTCTTATCCTCATTATTAATTTTTCGTAGGATTTCCTCCGTTGATACAGCATCGATATCTATGGTGTGTTGATTATTTTTTTCAGTATCTAACTTAATTAAATCTACCATCATCCCACTTCCTTCTGATACCAGTTTATCATAAAAGCGCTGTCATTGAAATAGGATTTTAACATTTATTTCACATTGTTAAAAAATAATTTCATCATTTGATTCAAAATCTCCTGAATTATACAGAAAAAACTCGAAGCAATTTCCGCTTCGAGTTTTATTTTTCCATGATTTGTTTTATAAACAACAGCTGGTCTTTATTACATTGTTGGCCAACTTTATTTTTCAGATTCAAATGGAATACATGCCCTTGAGGTTTCTTTCTCTCCCCGTATTCCTTAAATACGATTTCCACGCCCTTCTTCTCTAATACTTCCTTCAAGCGATAAGAATGCTTGCGTAAAAAATCTCCATTACTCGTTGTCATATGAACAGGCGGGAAATCTGAAGTAATATACTTCGCAGGGCTCATTTTCTTCACAGCTTCAACGGTCGGTTTCTCACCAAGTAGATCCGTTAAAAACGGTGTCAACGCACGTCCTTGCTTCTTCCATTCGGCCTCCATATCAAAGACTCCACAGTTTAAGAGCAATCCTTTCGGAACAAACCTTTTTGCTACTTTAATTCCAGGAAAATTTTCCGCATAGGCGTCATTCAACTGAATAGCCGTATACGCCGTCGCCAAATGCGCTCCTGCAGAATCTCCCACAAAGAATAAATTCGAAAGATCGAAGCCATACTCATCTGAGTGATGAAATACCCACTCTACCATAGCTCCCACATCTTCTAAAGGAGCAGGAAAAGTGTGTCTTGGAGCTAATCGGTAACTCGCATTCACGACTGCAAAACCTCGACTGGCTAAATACATACAATACGGAGCATATACCTTCTTATCTCCATATACCCAAGCGCCTCCGTGAATATTGATAATGACAGGAAGGGGCCCCGTCGCTTTCCTTGGACGGTAAACATCCAGCAAATGCCACTTGTCTTCTTGTCCATAACTTAAATTCTCCACACTGTCTACATTCCATGGTTTCTTCCAACCCAAGTCTCGTTTTAAGTCCCCAATCGTAAATAACGTACGGACAATATGACTCGTAATCGACATTGCTAGCCCTCCTTTCCAAGCATCAAATCTCTTTTATTCTACACAAAAAAGGCCGGACTGGATAGTCCGACCTTTGAAAGTGTCATTAAAAATTATTTTAATGTTACTGAAGCGCCAACTTCTTCTAATTGAGCTTTTAATGCTTCAGCTTCTTCTTTAGCTACGCCTTCTTTTAATACGCCAGGAGCGCCATCAACTAATGCTTTAGCTTCTTTTAATCCTAATCCAGTTGCTTCACGAACAACTTTGATTACTTTAATTTTTTGGTCTCCAGCAGAAGTTAATTCTACAGTGAAGTCAGTTTTTTCTTCTGCAGCTTCGCTAGCGCCACCAGCTACTACAGCTACAGGAGCTGCTGCTGTTACTCCAAATTCTTCTTCGATAGCTTTTACTAAGTCGTTTAATTCTAATACAGTTGCTTCTTTAATGTCAGCAATGATTTGTTCAATGTTTAATGCCATTTTTAATTTCCTCCATTTTTTGGTTATTTAATAAAATTTTGTTTGTGTTTTTAAGTTAGCTAGCTAGCTTTATTAAGCTGCTGCGCCATCTTTTTGATCTGCAACGGCTTTGATTGCCAATGCAGTGTTGCGAACTGGTGCTTGTAATACTGATAATAGCATTGAAAGTAACCCTTCGCGGCTTGGTAATTTTGCAAGAGCTTCGATTTCTTCTTTTGAAGAAACTTTACCCTCAACAACACCTGCTTTAATTTCTAAAGCTTCGACTTTTTTAGCAAAGTCAGCTAAGATTTTAGCAGGAGCTACTACATCGTCGTTACTGAAAGCTACAGCTGATGGTCCTTTGAAAATGTCATCCATTCCTTCTAAACCAGCTTCTTTAGCTGCACGTGATAAAATGCTGTTTTTAACAACTGCAAATTGTACACCTGCTTTACGTAATTCTGAACGTAGATTTGTAGCTTGTTCTACAGTAATTCCTAAATAGTCCACAACAACAACTGATGATGCGTTTTTGAACTGTTCAGCAACTTCTGTAACTAGTTGCGCTTTTTAGCAATGATTGCTTCACTCATCTTCGTTTTTCACCTCCTGAAATTTAGGTAGGGCATAAAAAAAACTCTATACCCACAAAGACATAGAGAAATAAGATCAACTTGTTCTCCCTCGGTAGGATATTAAGGCTTGTGCCCCCTACTGTCTTCGGTCGCATTCAACTTTTATTAGTTTACATGATTGATTCTTCATTGTCAACAAAAAACACTAATAAAAAAGAACCAAGCACAAGGCCTGGTTCCATCAATTTTAAATTATAGAGAAGCTACGTCTACTTTAACCCCAGGGCCGAAAGTAGTTGTCACAGCAACGTTACGTACGTATTGACCTTTAACTGTAGCAGGTTTGATACGTAATAATGTTTCGTGAATTGTTTTGAAGTTTTCTACTAATTTTTCATCTGAGAATGAAACTTTACCGATTGGAACGTGGATGTTACCAGCTTTGTCAACACGGTAAGTTACTTTACCAGCTTTGATTTCTTCAACAGCTTTTGTTACGTCCATTGTAACAGTACCTGTTTTAGGGTTTGGCATTAAGCCTTTAGGTCCTAATACACGACCTAAACGACCAACTTCACCCATCATGTCAGGTGTTGCAACGATAACGTCGAACTCAAACCATCCACCTGCGATTTTTTGAGCTAATTCGCTGTCACCAACGTAGTCTGCACCAGCTGCTTCAGCTTCTTTAGCTTTTTCACCTTTTGCGAATACTAATACGCGTTGAGTTTTACCTGTTCCGTTTGGAAGCACAACTGCTCCACGTAATTGTTGGTCTGCTTTCTTTGGATCTAAACCTAAACGGTATGCAACTTCTACAGATGCATCAAATTTAGCGAAATCTGTTTCTTTTGCTAATGCGATTGCTTCTTGAACTGGGTAAGCTTTAGAAGAATCGATTTTTTTAGCGGCTTCTAAATATTTTTTGCTTTTCTTTGCCATTGTATAATTTCCTCCTATTGTGTGGTTTTAACGGTTTTACCTCCCACAAAGTCCATGAGTGAAACACTCGTGCTAGGGACTTTTGGAAGCTGCATTTGTTTTTAGCCTTCTACTACAAATCCCATTGAACGGGCTGTACCTTCGACCATGCGCATAGCAGCTTCTACGTCTGCTGCATTTAAGTCAGGTGCTTTTAATTCAGCAATTTCTCTAACTTGATCACGAGTTACAGTAGCAACTTTTTTCTTGTTTGGTTCGCCTGAACCTTTTTCAACTTTAGCAGCTTTCTTTAATAATACTGCTGCTGGTGGTGTTTTACAGATGAAGTCGAATGAACGGTCTTCATAAACTGAAATCACAACCGGAATGATTAAACCTGCTTGGTCAGCTGTACGAGCATTGAATTCTTTACAGAATCCCATGATGTTCACTTGTGCTTGACCTAAAGCTGGACCTACTGGTGGAGCTGGAGTTGCTTTACCTGCAGGAATTTGTAATTTAACTAGTTTTACAACTTTTTTAGCCACGAGACATTACCTCCTTGATTGTTTCGTGCGTGGTTTAATGGAGATGAAGATTTCTCCTCCCACGGTGTTCCGACATGTGCATTTTCATGCACTTTGGTATTATATCAAAACTTAATTTGCAATGCAATATTTATAGTTTCGTCTTTTAAAAAAACTTGCGTTGGTCTTACAAACCACTCCCAATCCTTGCGGATTCATTTATAACTACTGCATTGGGGCAACGGATTGAGCCAAGGTCTCAATTCCTACCAAGCTTCAAACTGACTCTACGGGTTTCACCCTAGAGTCAGTAATTCACATTGGTTGCACTTCCCCAATGCTGTGGTTATAAAATCCGCAAGTTTTTCGTGGTTTGTAAGAAAATGGGATTTTTTTGCAAAAAAGTGAACTGCTAGAAATCGCGTTGCAATGGGATTTGTGCCAAGACGTGCACAGGACATGTCGGTGCCTCTAACGGCCTCCCGTGCTTCGGAAATGGCATAAGGACGGGGTTTGTGCAGGAAATGTGAGGCGTGAACGAAAGCTGCCCAAAATTCACTTATAAGTGAATTTCGGGCAGTTGTGCTAATTGTTAAATTCAATAAAGAAAACTTTGAGATAATCGCTGAGCGGTGTGGCTACTGGGACTGCAAAATCGCTTGGCAAGCCTTTTTTCAAGACGAGGCGGAACTTGCGATTGCCTTCCGCTTCACGGATGCCTTTCTCAATCATTTGTTGGAATTGAGATTCGCTCACATTCGCTGCGTTCGTCGATAACACGAGCGTTCCTTTTGGCGCCACTAATGGCGTGATTTGGGCTACTAGTTTGCCGTAGTCTTTTGCCACAGAGAAGGTTCTCTTCTTCGTACGGGCAAAACTTGGTGGATCCACTACGACCGTATCAAACTTCAACTGCTTCTTCACGGCGTATTTGAAATAATCGAACACATCCATGACATAGATTTGTTGCGTTTCTGGGTCGATTCCGTTAACTGCAAACTGCTCTTTTGTCTTCTCAAGACTACGGTTGGCAACGTCCACGCTAGTTGTTTGAGTCGCTCCACCCATCGCTGCAGCAACCGAAAAGGCGCCGGTATAACTGAAGGTATTCAATACGGTACGTCCCGCACTGTAACGCTGGCGAATCGTTTCGCGCACCTCGCGTTGGTCTAAGAAGATACCTGTCATTAATCCTTCATTCATATAAGTCGCGTATTTGATTCCGTTTTCTAATACGATTAGTGGTTCTGATGCTTCTACTCCGCCGACAAAGCTACTTTCTGGCAAGTCTGCTTCATTCTTGAAACGAATCTTTTCGTAGACTCCTTTGACCTCTTCAAACGTTGCAAGCGCCTGCGTTAAAATCAGGTCACGGTAATGATAGACACCCTCGCTATACCAAGAGACAACGATAAAACCGTCATACCAGTCAATCGTCACTCCGCCAAAGCCGTCGCCTTCCCCGTTAAAGAGACGGAAAGTCGTCGTATCCTCCGAATGCAAGAGTGCACGGCGATTCTCGAATGCCGTCTTGAAGATGCCGCTAAAGAACGCATCATCCAACGCTTCGTCTTCCTCGCGGCTATATACCCACGCAACACCCTTATTTTGGAATCCAACATAGGCCATTCCTAGGAAATGACGTTGTTGGTCATAAACTTTCACCACTTCGCCTTCGTCTGCACGAAGTTCTTGCGCCAAGTCCATCTGACTAATCAGTGGACTTCCTTTTTTAATCAATCCCGCTGCTTTTTTTGTTTCACGATGATTGTTCCCATAGATTATTTTCCCCTCCATTTCATAATGCCTCGATACAGTAGGAAACCCATCCAGCTTCCTAACACATTACAGATGATATCATCGATATGGCTAACCCCTGTGTAGAAGATAAATTGGAAAAACTCGATGGTAAACGAGGTCCAAAATCCATACCAAATCGAATACGAGTGTCCCTTTTCTTTTCCATAGAGTAGTCCGCAGAAAAATCCAAGCGGCATAAACCAGACGATATTTCCTACTACATTATAATACGCTGCAAAGATTGATCCTTGCACAAATAATTTGATGCTATCGACAAACGGAACCCACATAATATCCGAGAGCGGGTGAGTGACGACTTTTACCGTAAAGGTTTCGTCAGTGTTTCTAAAAATCGTCAGTTGCGCTAGTAATATAATATAGAAGACAAATAAATTCTGGTAGAGTTCCCACTTCCAGGAAATCTCTCCTTTTCTACGTGAAGATAAATAAATAGACCAAACGATCAACCATCCTCCAAATAGGACAATTGCGTGGTCTACACTGAAAATAAACAAACGAACAAGTGGAAGGTGATTCACTCGCCCATCAAATAATTGGACTAGCCATTGATAGAATGGGCCAAGTAAATACATTTCCTTCCTCCTTGTTCGTTCTTCCTTCATTACATTTCGATTTCACCAGGGAATACCACTCTAAAGGTTGTTCCCTTGTTAACCTCACTTTTGACGGAGATTGTACCGCGGTGACTCGTTACAAGCGACTTCACAATCGCAAGGCCTAGGCCGCTTTCTCCATACTTCGTGCTCTTTCTTGAAACGTCTGCTTTGTAGAAACGTTCCCAGATTTCTTTAATTTCGCTCTCATTGATTCCGATACCTGTATCTGAAATCTCGACAATCGCTTTTTTACCTTCGTTCCATGCCTTCACTACGATTTCCCCGTTATCCGTAAATTGGTTGGCATTCTTTGTGATGTTCACCAAGATTTGGACAAATCGGTCATAGTCCGCAAAGACGCTGAAGTCTTTATCACATTCATATCGCAACGTATTGTTCTTCACTTTTGCGAGTTCTTGCATTTGTTCTACAACGGTTTGAATCGCTCCAATCCCTGCAAAACGATGTTGCACTAATACAATTTGGTTCGAACGAATCTTCTCGTAGTCGAGGTTTTCATTAACGAGCCTGATCAATCGTTGTGTTTCACTAGAAATAAGTTCCAGTGAACGGCCACGACGAGACTCTGGCACCATATTGTATTTCAATCCATCAAGCAATCCATTCATGGTTGTCAATGGTGTACGCATTTCGTGTGCCACATCCATCATAAATTGACGGCGGACATTTTCTTGTCGCTCAATCTCTCTTTCAGACTCGCGGAGCGAATGCGCCATGTTGTTAAAGTCTTTTATTAAGTCGTCAAACTCGTCTCGACTTTCGACTGGAAGTTTAACATCGAAGTCCCCTTCCGAAATCTTACGAGTCGCCATACGTAGTTTGTTGATACGACGTGTTTGATAGTTTGCAAAAACAAAACTCATCATAATTCCAATGATAATCGCAGCACCAAAGGCAATAAACATCGAATTACGAAGTTCGCGTACTTCGGTCTGAATACGACTCATCGGACTGGCTAAAGCCACATATCCTTTATACTTTCCATTTTTTATAATGGGATAATATACCGTAATTAAATTGTCTACGGCTTCTCCGGTAAAGTTCATTTGAACTTCTTTTAAGTTAATCGCAGCACCATTTTTTAAGTGATTTAATTCATCCTCCGTTAATGCAGTGTTTGTATCAATACTGCTGGACGGATATGTCATCGCGTTATTTTCATCAAACATCGCTATACTGACATTCTCTTCGCGTAAAAAGGTAACTAACTTATAAATATCCGCATCGCTCATATCAGTCGCAATTAATCCTTTGGCATACGACTGTAATTGCTGAGAACGCTGTGTATACACATTATTACTCATTACGTTGTAGAAAAGAATTCCACATGCAGCAATCGTTAACAGCACCACGGATACGAACCCGAAGAGTTGCTGATAAAAGTATTTCATGGATTACAACTCGCTATCGTCAAATTTATACCCTACGCCCCAAACGGTATGAATTACGTGTGGGCCAACTGCTTCGATTTTTTGGCGAAGCTTCTTAATGTGAGCATCAACGGTACGCTCGTCACCATAGAATGGATCTTCCCAAATTTTCGTCAATAAGTGTTCACGAGTGAATACTTGACGTTGGTGTTTCGCCATTACCATTAATAAGTCAAATTCTTTTGGTGTTAAGTTTTCGATTTGTTTGCCATCGATAAACGCTTCGTGTGTTTTCGTATTAATTTTCACGTGGTCTGTTTCTACATCAAATGCTGAAACAAATGTGTTGTCTGCAACTGTCGCGCGTTGTGTACGACGTAATAATGCTTTGATACGAGCCATAATCGTTACCGCACTGAATGGTTTGCAACATAGTCATCGGCACCAATTTCAAGACCGATAACTTGGTCACTTTCTGAATCGCGTGCTGTAAGCATTACGATTGGAACAGTTTGGTTCACTTGGCGGATTTGGCGGCAAATTTGCATTCCATCCATACTTGGTAAGTTTACATCTAAGATGACAACTCCCCATTTGTTTTGGTTTTCTAAGAATGCATCAAGACCTTCTTTACCATCGTGGTAGAAGCTTGCCTTCCAACCTTCGTTTTCAAAAAACATCTCCATCATTTCGCAAACTGCTTCTGTATCTTCAATCATTAAAATATGCATCACTTACACTCCTTTTTATTGCTAAATTATAATTATTATAAGTTTCTTCACAGATTGTACACCATTAATATGAAATCACACACGACAATTTATGAAGAAAGTATGAAGTTGCGTATTTGAAATGCGCTAATTCACTATTTTTTCTTTTTTGCACTGCCTCCCAAGCTAAAGCGCAAATGATTTAATAGTGCCATTTGTGCGTCACTCCAGGGATTTCGGCGCGTACTTCCTTTATGATGGAAAGTTCGTGCCATCTCTGTTTGTTTATCCCTACTACTTTCTAATTCCTTATAAAAATCTCTAGCTGATTTACGCAGAGCTCCTTTTTGGAAAATGAGCCACTGCTCGGCCAAGTCACTGGTCGCTACGGATACTTGAACAAGACGCATATTCATTTCTGATACCGTACGTTCAATATAACTATCCGCCGTCTCCCCTTCAGCCGTAAAAATCACTTTCACTTCGGCTTCGTCAAATGACTGAGTAATTCCTGGCACAAACTGCGCATCAAAGACAATCCAGACTTCGATATTTTCAAACTTCTGAAAATTCGAGCAGCGCTGAATGAGTAAATCTCTCGCGCTCTCTAAGTCATCTTGCTTCTTCAGAGCCACTAGTTCCGGCCAAGCACCAATCATATTGTAGCCATCAACAATATAGAGTTGCTTTTTCAATGTGCATCCCCCGTTTCCTATAACGAACGGTTACGGAAGACTTCGTACATCATTAAGGCACTCGCCACGCTCGCGTTCAAGCTTTGGACATGCCCCACCATCGGGATAGTCACCATTTCGTCCACGCTTTCCTTCACGATACGAGATACGCCTTTTCCTTCGTTCCCCATCACAATGGCAAGAGGGCCACTTGTATTCCATTTACGGTAGTCTGTTCCATTCATGTCGGTTCCAAACACCCAAATGCCTCGCGCCTTCAATTGTTCAATCGTCTGCGTTAAATTCGTTACGCGGACAACCGGCACATGTTCAATGGCTCCTGTTGAAGCTTTGGCAACAGTCGCTGTCAATGAAGCCGATCTGCGTTTTGGAATAATAATGCCGTGAACGCCTGTTGCATCTGCCGTACGTAAAATACTTCCTAAGTTATGTGGATCTTCCACTCCGTCTAAGATGACGATAAATGGATCTTCGCCTTTTTCTTCGGCCTTCTTAAAAACATCTTCTAAATCGGCATATTCATACGCTGCAATCGAAGCTACGAGTCCTTGGTGAACGGCATTGCCGACAAGGTCTTCAATCTTCGTCTTTGGAACGGTTTGAACTTGAATGCCTTTTTCACGTGCGAGTTCAATGACTTTTGCGGCATCTCTACCAGAAGTGCCTTCTTGGATAAAGACGCGGTTCACACGGTCCGGGGTTTGCAAGGCCTCTACCACTGCATGACGTCCAAACACAAAGTCCACCACTTCTTGTACTTCCGCACGTTCTACGTGTTCACGAACAGGGCGTTGTCTCTTTTCACCACGGTCCGAACGATTGCCATTTCTTGATTTTTTCTTTGGTGCATATTCATTTCGTGCCATGTTACTGTTCACCTTCCACTTGTTGTAAGCACCAGTTGATGAGTTCTTCCAATCTAGCTTGTTGTCCAGATAAGTATAAATAACCCATTAATGCTTCAAAACCAGTCGCAATGCGATACGTTCCTACGTCTGCATTTTTAGCGACCGTATGACTCTTACTATTGCGTCCTCGTTTGTAAATTTCTAATTCTTCTTCCGTTAAGAAGTTTTCTTGTTCCAACATTTGTTGCATCAAGCGTGCTTGCGCTTTTGCCGAAACAAATTTTGTTGCGGTCGCGTGTAATTGATTTGGCTTTGTGAGCCCTTTTTGCATTACGTGATTTCTGACATATACTTCATAAATCCCGTCACCCATATAGGCTAAGGCCAACCCATTTAACAGCTTCCAATTTTTTTCTGTCATGCTTCTCTTCTCCATCTTGTTCCTTGTGGAGTGTCTTCTAATACAATCCCTTGTTCTTTTAGTAAATCACGAATTTCGTCACTGCGAGCAAAGTTTTTCGCTTTACGCGCTTCAAGGCGTTCATCGATTAACGCTTGAATAGCATCGTCGAGCAATGCTTCTTGTTTTTCAACAATCCCAAAGATTCCACAGAGAACGGCTGCTTTTTCAAGGAGCGCTTCGAGTACTGCTGCTGAAACGACTTCTTGTTCTAAGTACATATTCCATTCTTTCAGCCATTGATATAACACCGTCATACCATTTGCGGCATTGAAGTCATCGTCCATTTCGTTTTGGAATTCTGCTTCAATCGCTTCGAATTTCGCTAAGCGTTCTGCATCTTCTGGTAATGCATCTACAGCTGTTTCTAAGCGGTAGCGTGCGTTCTTGAAGGTCGTTTGTACTTTTTCAAGGTTCACGGCAGCTTCTTGAAGAGCTGCTTCACTGAATTTCAATGGACGACGGTAGTGCGCACTTGCTAAGAAGAAACGAAGTACTTGTGGGTCAAGTTGTTGGATTAAGTCGTGAACGAGTACGAAGTTTCCAAGAGATTTACTCATTTTCTCTTCACCCATCGTTACAAACGCATTATGCATCCAGTAGTTTGCAAATTTCTTCCCTGTTTTTGATTCACTTTGCGCGATCTCGTTTTCGTGGTGAGGGAACGCTAAGTCTTGTCCGCCACCGTGAATATCGATTGTATCTCCTAAGTGTTTTGTCGCCATTACTGAGCATTCAATATGCCATCCTGGACGGCCTTTCCCCCAAGGAGAGTTCCAGCTAATTTCATTTGGTTTTGCGCTCTTCCATAATGCAAAGTCTAACGGGTTGCGTTTCTTCGCATCATCTTCTGAGGCTGTACGATTACTTGCCCCGATTTGTAAGTCTTCGATGCGTTGATCGCTGAGTTCCCCATAGTCTTTGAATTTTTCAGTGATGAAATACACATCGCCTTCTGATTCATATGCCATGCCTTTTTCGATTAAATCCGCTACAAAGGCAATAATGTCATCCATTGTGTTCATTACCGTTGGATTTAGTGTCGCCTTCTTCACGTTTAGGGCGTTTGTATCTTCAAAGAACGCTTCGATATATTTCTTTGAGACTTCTTCAGCTGTAATGCCAGTTTCGTTAGCCACGCGAATGATTTTATCGTCCACATCTGTAAAATTAGAAACGAAATTCACGTCATAACCGCGGTATTCAAAGTAACGACGAATCGTATCAAAGGAAACCGTACTACGGGCATTTCCGATATGAATATAGTTATAAACCGTTGGGCCGCACACATACATGCTCACTTTTCCTTCTTCAATCGGTTTAAATGCTTCTTTTTGTCTTGTTAAAGTATTGTAGATTTGAATCATAAGTTTCCTCCGATAGTCGTATCTCTTTCAATTTCTTCTGGTGTATGGACGCGGACCACTCGCGCTGGTAATCCAACAGCTGTGGTATGAGCAGGAATATCGTCTAACACAACTGCCGCCGCTCCAATTTTGGCATATTCTCCAACCGTTACAGGGCCAATCACTTGCGAATGCGCTGATAAAAGCACCCCATTTTCGATGGTTGGATGGCGCTTGCCGGTATCCTTCCCGGTTCCACCTAGTGTGACCGCATGGAACATTTTGACGTCATCACCGATAACCGTCGTTTCTCCAATGACAATCCCCATTCCATGGTCGATAAAGAATCGTCTTCCAATTGTTGCGCCTGGATGAATTTCGATGCCTGTTAGGAACCTGCTAAGCCAGCGACCATCCGTGCAAGGAGTCTCATTTTCGCTTTCGTATGGAACCAATGCGCTACGCGGTGTAAGACCGTTGCGTGATATCCTGGGTACGTCAAGACGATTTCCAAGCTACTTCTTGCCGCTGGATCATTTCTCTTATAAGTATCCATATCTTCTCTAAAACGTCCCATTCCTTCACTTCCTTTGCATTTGTCTATTCTATTTATTATAACACAGTTTAAAGCACACAAAAAGCTGAAAAGCCGGGCAACGGAGCCTAGCTTTTCAGCTTTCTAGCAAAATTATTTTAAGTCTAAAGTAACTTCTACTGTTTGTAATGGTACATCGTAGAATGGATCTTCACGACGTCCTAAGAAGTCTTTTGCTTGTTGTGGGAAGAGTGCGTACATTAATACATCTTCATCAGATTTAGCGTACTCTTTAATCTCTTCACGGATTTCTGGTAATTGATCTTCGATTAAGTCAGCTGGACGAACTGTCACAACTTCTGCATCTCCAATAATTTTTGCTTTTACTTCAGGATTAATTTCTGCTGGAGCTTGTCCATATAATCCTAAAACATAGTCTTTGATTTCTTTTGGAACGAGTTTGAAGCGTTCACCTGAAATCACGTTCATTACCGCTTGTGTACCAACCATTTGTGATAATGGTGTTACAAGTGGTGGGTACCCTAAGTCAGCACGTACTTTTGGCACTTCAGCTAATACTTCGTCGTATTTGTCTGCTAAGCCTTGTTCTGTTAATTGACTTAAAAGGTTTGATAACATTCCACCAGGTACTTGGTAAATTAATGTTTTTGGTTCTGTATCTTTTACTTTAGGGTTTAAGATTCCTTCTGCACGGAATTTATCACGAATACCGTTGAAGTGAGCTGTTGCTTCTTCTACTTTCTTCATGTCTACGCCAGTATTAAATCCTAATTCTTCTAAAGATAAGACCATTGATTCAGTTGCAGGTTGACTTGTACCACCAGAGAATGATGATAAGCAAGTGTCGATAATATCTGCGCCTGCTTCAGCTACTTTTAAGTAAGTCATTTCAGAAATACCACTTGTAGCGTGAGTGTGAACTTCTAAAGGAAGATCAGTTTTTTCTTTAATACGGCTTACTAATTCGTAACCTGTTTGAGGTGTTAATACCCCAGCCATGTCTTTAATACAGATTGAGTCTGCACCGAATTCTGCCATGCGTCCTACTAAATCAACGTAGTAGTCTACAGTATGAACTGGACTTGTTGTGTAAGAAATTGCTGTTTGGCAGTGTCCGCCTGCTAATTTTGTTGCTTCGATCGATGTCTTCATGTTACGAACATCGTTTAAAGCATCGAATACACGAATAATGTCGATTCCGTTTTGTACAGATTTTTCTACGAATAAACGTACCACATCATCAGCATAGTTACGGTACCCTAATAGGTTTTGTCCACGTAATAACATTTGCAATTTTGTACCTTTAACTGCTGCGCGAATTTGACGTAGACGTTCCCATGGGTCTTCATTCAAGAAACGAATACAAGAGTCAAAAGTTGCTCCTCCCCATACTTCTAACGCATGGAAGCCAGCTTGATCTAATGTTTCCAAGATTGGTAACATATCTTCAGTTGACATACGAGTCGCGATTTGACTTTGTTGTCCGTCACGCAAACCGTTTCAGTTAAACGGATAATTTTGCTCATAATATCTTCCTTTCTTAAGGTCTTTTCATCGATGTGTACTCTGCGACAAGGCGAGCGATATGCTCTTGCATCTCTAGGACCGTGTGCTTTCTAGAACGGGCGCACACTTTTGCTTCCTCATTGCAGATAAAACAGCGTCTTGGAGACATTTCAAGGGCTGTTCGACTAATGGGCGTCGGAGTCTCTCCTGCCATTTCCACGACATCGATATCGAGTAATCTCCCGAGTGGGTGTCCTTCTTCAAACTCTGTACATACGCGCTTTACATCCAGTGCATCTGCGCGAAGTACTCGGTAAAATTCCATTCCTGTCCCAAGCGAGAAGTCTTCTTGATGAAGTTTCTCAAAAGGCATTAACGCCTCATCTAATTCAGAAATCACAGAGGCGAAGACGGTTGTAATCGCCTCTGAATTTTTTACAGGTCCCGGAATATTCAGTGTGATGGACACGAGTACACACGGGTTGAATTGTTCTAGTAATTGTTGTTGGGTATGAGCACGTCTTTCTCTGGCATCAAGCATTTGCATGATATCCACGGGTGCTCCATCAAACAAAGAATTAAACATTGCGAACAACGTCGATGATGCTTCCATCACGGTATTCGATGACCGCAACCACTTTATCACCATATTGGATTGGTTCTGGGTTTCCAACGATGCTGTATGCTTTTTCTTGTAATTCCTTAATTGTGTATTGAGGAACATCTAACCCTTTGAAGTGTTCAATTAAGTCAGGACGGTTAGGGTTGATGGCAATACCGATTTCAGTAACAACCACGTCCACACTTGTACCAGGAGTAATGACAGTATTTACTGATTCTACGAATGTAGGGATGCGTCCACGTACTAATGGGCTGATTACCATTGACATTTTTGAAGCAAAGGCTGTATCACAGTGACCACCTGAAGCTCCACGGATAACTCCGTCAGAACCTGTCATTACGTTTACGTTGAAGTCTGTATCTACTTCTAAAGCAGAAAGGATTGCAACGTCTAAACGGTTGATAACTGAACCTTTAGATAATGGGTTTGCGTACATACTTGCGTCAATTTCATAGTGGTTTGCGTTGTTTGCTAGTGAAATTGCTGATGGGTGGTCGAAGTCTTGAACGTCGATCACTTTTTCAACTAAACCTTCTTCTAACAATTCGCACATTGAGTTTGTAATACCACCAAGTACAAAGCTTGCTTTGATGCCGTCTTTAATCATTGCTTCACGGATGAAACGAGTTGCAGCAAGAGAAGCTCCACCTGTACCAGTTTGGAATGAGAATCCTTCTTTGTAATATGGAGAACCAGTGATTACTTTAGAAGCATATTCTGCGATTAATAATTCTTTAGGGTTCTTCGTGAAACGAGTTGCCCCTTTGGCAATCCCTTTAGGATCTCCGATTTCATCTACTACAACCACGTAGTCCACGTCTGTTTGTGGAATGCTGATTGGAGTATTTGGATAAGGTACAAGGCTATCTGTAATCGCAACTACTTGGTCAGCGTATTTAGCGTCGATCATTGCGTATCCTAAAGAACCGCAAGTTGCTTTTCCTTTTGTACCGTTGATGTTACCGTACTCGTCAGAACTTGGAGCTCCAAGGAAGGCAACGTCGATGTGGATGTCTCCTGCTGTGATTGCACGAGCACGTCCACCGTGTGAACGAATCACAACTGGGTTTTCCATGATACCGCTAGAGATGGCTGCCCCTAATTTATCACGTAAACCAGATGAAGTGATGTTTGTAATAACACCATTTTTGATGTGTTCAATTAATGGTTCGTGTACGTTCGCGATTGAAGAAGGCGCGATTGATAGGTTTTTAATACCCATTTTTGCAATTTCATCCATAACCATGTTAATGACATAGTCCCCTTCACGGAAGTGGTGGTGGAATGAGATTGTCATGCCATCTTTTAAGCCAGTTTTTTCAATAGCTTCACGAATGCTACCTAATAATTTTTCTTGACGAGGCTCAACAGGTTTGATTTTACGGCTAGCTGCTTCATAAGGTTTAATGCGAGCTAACTCACCTTCGTATACCCCATATTGATCTGCATATTCTTGTGGAATTTCACGTCCAGCTTTATTTAATACCATCTTAAATTTCCTCCTCGCTAATCAATCCAGCCGCTTTTGCCAATGCGATTACGCGCTCAGCACGTTCCACGATTGGTTTGTCGACCATTTTACCGTTAACTGAGATAACACCTGAACCTTTAGCTTCAGCTTCACGAATTCCCCAAATAACTTCTTTAGCGTTTTGAATTTCTTTTTCTGTTGGTGCATAAACTTTATTAACCACAGGAATTTGACGAGGATTAATAACAGATTTTCCATCGAAACCTAATTGTTTGATGCGTTCTACTTCTTCACGGAATCCATCCATGTTGTCTACGTTAGAGTAAACAGTATCGATAGCAGCGATTCCTGCAGCACGAGCCGCATGTAAGATCATGCTACGAGCGAAGAATAACTCTTGTCCATCAGGGTAACGACGAGTTTTCATGTTTGTTACGTAGTCTTCAGCACCTAAAGCGATACCGATTAAACGGTCACTTGCTTTAGCGATTTCGCGAGCGTTTAACACACCTTCCGCAGATTCAATCGCAGCCATCATTTTAGTGCGACCTACTGGGATGTTGTTTTCACGTTCAACGCGAGTGATGATTTCATCCACGTCTACGATATCTTGAGCTGTTTCTGTTTTTGGTAAACGAACAACGTCAACTCCAGCTAATACAACTGCTTCAATATCTAAAGCACCTGTTGTATCTAAACCGTTAATACGTACAACTGTTTCTACATTTCTGTAGTCAAAAGTTTTTAAAGCGAAATGTACTAATACACGAGCTGAGTCTTTTTCTTTTAAAGAAACAGCATCTTCTAAGTCAAACATAATTGAGTCTGCGCCGTAAAGTGGAGCGTCACGCAACATTGCTGCGTTTGAACCAGGTACGAACATCATTGTTCTTCTTAAGCGTTCCATGAGTCGATCTCCTTCCAGTCGTAGTTTTCCACATCTGCTGCACGGTGAACAACTGTCACTGTACGAGCTTGGATTGTGCAATCTAAAGCCCCTTTATCAACTGCGATGACTTCTGCTGAAGTAACGCCTAATTGTTTTAAAGTTTCTTCAATCACACGACGGATTTGATTTCCGAATTGTTTTTCGACACTACTTTCTAATTGAATGTCGATTCGACCAGCGGTACTTGGATTTAAAGTAATCATGATGTCACTTGATTCCAAAGTGCCGACTACTGCACTTTTTTTAATTTCCATTATTGTTTCCACCTTTTCTTTTGGATTTTAACCAATGAAATGTTTTTCTTCTAAATAATGATACGTAGTTGCTGGAACGAGCTGTTTTAACTCGTCTACGTTTTTATTTTGAATGGCAGCGCGCACCCGCGTCGCACTCACCACTTCATCCCCTGCAGAAAGTCGATCTATAATCACTAACTCTAAATCCTTGCCAAAAGCCGTTCTTAGCGCGTCATTATAAACAGAAGTTACTGGAGAGAGTGGTTCTTGACCAACATAACGTTTGGTCAATTGTAACGTTGGAACAATATTTTCTAAGAAGAGTGTTGCATCCAATGTTGCTTGAACTTTTGCCACTTCCAAATCCGCCTTCTCTTTTAAGAAGTACGATGGGAAAGTAGCGCTTGAGACCATGTAGTCTCTCGTTGGGAGCACCGTTACATTTGGCAGGTGACTCACGCCTTGCTTCACCATTTCCAACCGGTCATTCGTATTAAAGAACGAACGGTCCTCGGAAACAACGAATACATAGAGGTGACTCGACTGACGAGCAGCCGTTTCTACCAAGTATTGATGTCCCAGTGTAAAAGGATTCGCATTCATGACGATTGCACTATTGCTTGTTCCTTCTACGAAATGTTCTTTGAGTAATTTTAAGTAATCACTAAAAGAAGGGATGCCTTGTTCTAAAAAGGCAAGGTTTTCTGTCTCGGCAACTACCCGGTAGCCCAGAGATTTAAAGAAGACAATGTTCTTTGGTTTTGTGTAGACAAAACTATTGGTATAAGAACGTTCTCTTAATTCATCTAAGAGAGCCATCACGAGATGCGTTAACAGATTTTCTGATTGATATTTTTTACAAACCACTAAACATTTCAAAATGTTGCGGTCTAGAGAACCGGTTGCTGCGGGTTCACCAGAAGTATGGTAAATCGCAATCGTATAATCAACCTGCTCTGTTTTGCCAAGGTTAGCTTGATCCATTAACCATTCCCAATCTTGGCGAGCTTTCTTATCGCGATCGAGCCATAAGCGTTTGAGAATGAAATTTTCCATGGAACTGTCTCCTTATTTTGGCGGGAATGCTTTTAATAAAAGAGCAGATACGGCATATAGAATTCCTAATACTAGGAAAACTCCACCCATCCCTAAAGCCATTAATTCGAAAGCTTGTGTTAAATGTTCTGCGTTGAAAGTCATCGTTTTCCTCCTTTTCCTTCTATATTATTACATGAAGAATGATAATAATAATCCACCAGCAATAACAGAAGCGATTTGTCCAGAAACGTTAGCTCCAACAGCGTACATTAAGATGAAGTTTTGAGGATCTTCGTCTGTCGCCATTTTTTGGATAACACGACTTGACATTGGGAATGCAGAGATACCTGCAGCTCCGATCATTGGGTTGATCTTTTCTCTACGGAATAAGTTCAAGATCTTAGCAAACATTACACCACCGATTGAGTCCATGATGAAGGCTACTAAACCGAATAAGATGATCATTAATGTTTGAACATTTAAGAATAATTCAGCTTGCATTTTAACTGAGATTGTAATCCCTAATAGAATAGAAACAATGTTTACTAATTCGTTTTGAGCCGCTTGAGATAAGTTATCTAAAACGCCACATTCACGTAATAAGTTACCAAACATTAAGAAACCAACAAGTGGTAATGAAATTGGAGCAATGAAACCTGCCACAATTGTGATAATGATTGGGAACAAGATTTTAGTTAATTTAGATACGCCTGAAGCGTGGTAAGTCATACGAATACGACGTTCTGCTTTTGTTGTAACCATCTTGATTGCGATTGGTTGGATAATTGGAACAAGAGCCATGTATGAGTAGGCCGCAACCGTAATCGCTCCAAGTAATTGAGGGGCTAATTGGTTAGCAACGAAGATTGATGTAGGACCGTCAGCCGCACCGATGATACCGATTGAAGCTGCTTCACGAATGTCAAATCCGAACAATACCGCTACAACAACTACGAAGAAAATCCCGAATTGAGCTGCCGCACCGAATAATAACATGAATGGATTTTGTAATAATGGACCGAAGTCAATCATCGCACCGATACCGATGAAGATTAATAATGGGAATAATTCAGTTTCGATACCGATTTCGAATAAGATTTGTAGGACACCGTGTTGTTGTTGTCCACCCACGACTTGGTCAAGAACCCCTGTCCCTGGGAAGTTTACTAAAATTGTACCTAATCCCATTGGTACTAATAATGTTGGTTCGTACTCTTTTTTAATCCCTAAGTACATTAATAAGGCACCGATTGCCATCATGACACCTTGGCCCAAAGTAAATGACGTTAGATTTTGAATGATTGTTTCCACTGTTTCACTCCTTGAAAGTTATTTAAATTAGTTGATTGTAATTAAAGCGTCTCCTGGGTTTACCACTTGACCTTCTTTAACGTGAATTCCTGCTACAACCCCTGCTTTAGCTGCAACGATTTCGTTTTCCATTTTCATTGCTTCTAAAATCATTAATGGTTGGTTTTCGCTAACAGTGTCGCCTACGTTTACTAAAATACGTAAGATGTTCCCTGGCATTGGAGATGGCATTGCGTCTGCGCCTGCTGGTGTAGATGCTACAGGAGCTGCTGGAGCTGGGGCTGCTTCAACTGCTGGTGCAGCTGGAGCCGCTGGAGCTGCAACTGGTGCTACAGGAGCAACTGGAGCAACTGCTCCGATTTCTTCCATTTCTACTTGGTACTCTTGACCGTCTACTTTAATTTTGAATTTACGTAACATATCGTAACATTCCTCCTAAAAATATATTATGAATTGCGTTTTTGGTAGATTTCTTTAACAGCCCACTGACTGTCATTTGATTCACCTGCAGCAATTGCTGAGGCAATAACCGAGATAATCTTGGTTTCTGGGTTGCGTTTAAGGACGCGTTTGACCACAAATTGGCTTTCAGGATAATCTGATGCCGCAATCGCCGCTGCAATGATGGAGACGTGCTTAGCTTCTTCTGCTTCTACCGGTACAAAAGCTTCTAATTTTTCCCATTCTGATTCTGTCTGTACAGACTGCGTCGATGCGTGTTCCGTTGCTTCAGAATTCTTCTTGCCAAATAATCGTTGGAGAATTCCCATTCCTTCACTCCCTTCCCAACATAATCTACATGCAATTATTATACAGAAAACACTATCATTCCTAAACTAGAAACTGGGGTTTTCCCTGTTCTTTTGGTGTTTTATTATAAATAGGATATAAAAATTATGCTCATTTTGTCACATCAAACTGTTCTTTTATTGTTTTTCGCTATGAAAACACTATCTTTTTTATTAAATATTGTTTAAGATATCGCTATAAGTAAACGAATTCATTCTACCCAATGACTTCGTGGAGCTCCCTTTCAGGTTTTAGCGACTGAAGGATTCTCCAACTATAAAAACAAATTTTTTTAATAAAGAAAGGAAGATATGATGGTTATCACAATTGCAGCTTATATTATGATGGCAATTTTCATGTACATTATCATGAAGAAAAAAATGTCACCATTTACAGCTTTAGTATTAATTCCATTAGTTTTTGCAATTATTTTAGTTGCTACAGGTCAAGTCCAAGACGTTAACATCGGTACATTAATTCGCCAAGGGTTATTCGGGAATAACTCAAAAGATAAATTAACAGCGATGAAAGGAACTGCTGAAACAGGGGTTATGCTTCTATTCGCAATCCTTTACTTCTCTACAATGTTAGACGCTGGATTATTCGATCCAATCACTAACAAAATGATTCGCTTCGCTAAAGGCGATCCAATGAAAGTATTGATGGCTACTGCTATCGTAGCTGCTGCCGTATCATTAAACGGTGACGGAACTACAACTACATTAATCTGCTGCTCAGCTTTCGTGCCAATTTACAAAAAATTAGACATGAAATTAATGAACTTAGGGGTTCTTGTTATCTTACAAAACACTATCATGAACTTATTACCATGGGGCGGACCTACTGCTCGTGCGATGTCAGTTCTTGGTGTAGAAGCAGATATCCTAGGTTACTTAGCACCAGGTATGCTTCTTTCAGCTCTTTACGTAATCTTCGTAGTTGCTCGCTCAATGGGTAAAAAAGAACGTGCTCGTTTAGGTGTCCAAGAATTATCTGAAGAAGAATTAAACGAATTAACAACAATCACTGACCCTGAAGTGTTAGAAAAACGTCGTCCTCAAAACTTCGTTATCAACGCTATCATGACAATCGTATTAATCGGTTGGTTAGTTGCTGGTTCATTCATCAATTCAATCGAAGTGAAACCAGTTGTATTATTCTTAGTTGGTACAGGTTTAGCCTTAATGATCAACTACCCAGACTTAAAAGCTCAATCTAAACGTATCGGGGACAACGCTGGGGACGCAGTACAAGTAGTATTACTAGTATTTGCTGCCGGAGTATTCATGGGATTATTCCAAGGAACTGGAATGGCGACTGCTTTAACAGAAAGTATCGTTAAAATCATTCCTAAAGAATTAGCAGGATTCTGGTCATTAATTATTGCAATTATCTCAGTACCTGGTACATTCTTCTTAACAAACGACGGATTCTACTACGGAGTATTAATTCCATTCGCTGAAGTTGGACGTCAATACGGCTTCACTGATATGCAAATGGCATTAGCTTCATTAATGGGTCAAGCATTCCACTTATTAAGCCCATTAGTAGCGTTCATCTACTTACTATTACGTCTAACAGGATTAGACATGGGTGAATGGCAAAAAGAATCTGCTAAATACGCAGCTGTTATCTTCGTAATCTTCGTTGTAACAATCGTATTAATGGGTCACATGCCATTATATGTAGCACAATAATTAAACAATTGAATTTGTGAAAAAGACTTGTTCAGGCCTAGCCTAACAAGTCTTTTTTTGTGCATTTTACCTTTATTTCGTTTATACTTATTCTAATATTTACTAAAATTTCCAGGAGGCTACTATGTCAGCGATTATCCAAGCGGTAAAGAAAAATTTAGATATTACCCAAAACAAACCTCTTAAAATTTCGCTCTACGAAGCATTTCGTAAAACGATTATCTTAGGAGAAATCCCTGCAGGTACGCGTATTAACGAAAAAGAATTTTCGACTGAGTTAAACATTAGCCGTACACCTATTCGCTACGCTCTTAATGAATTAACAAAAGAGCACCTAGTAGAGCACATTCCTAAGATTGGTGTCATCGTAAAAGGAATTTCCGTTAAAGACGCCCATGAAATATACGAAATTAGAAAATCACTCGACACATTGGCAACAATCAATGCGATGAAACTCATGACGGAAGAAGACTTCAAAGAGTTGAACGGCATCCTCGAAGAATGCGAACGTCTCAACAACGAAGACAAAGTCGATGATGTCCTTGCAAACTTTACGACTTTCAATGATTTCATCTACGAAAAATGCCAAATGACACGTCTGAAAGAAATCGTATTCGAATTACGTACATACGTCATTTACTTCCGCGACTTATCGATTCGTTCTTCAGAACGCCGTACAAAAGCACTCGAGGAACACAAACTCATCTATCGCGGGATGCTCAATAACGACGTGGAACAAATCACGCTGATTACACACGAGCACTTAGATCGCTCATTACAATTTATTTTGAAACAAATGGAGAAATTACACATTGATTAATCCTGAGTTTTTAGCAAAAGTGGCCACAGATGCACTACTACAAGAAGTAAATCTCGCGCCAAAACCCGGCTTAGTGGACCCTATTTCTAACGGGGCTCATAAGGACATGACAACAGAGATCTTCTACCGAAGTATCGAAGCGCTCCGTCCTTACTTACTGGCCTATGCCGAAGCAGGAAGTCGCCATAACGGCACTCCACTCGACTTATTTAACGAACTTCGCGCCCTTGGTAAACAAGCCGAAGACACGATGATGGCCGCAACAAACAATATCAATACCCATAAAGGAGCCAATTTCTCCTTTGCCCTCGTCTTAGGGGCTACTGCTCATACGAATGGCAACATTCCAGAAGCCTTGCACTACTGCCACCTAATGACGCGCCATCTTATCGAAGTGGATTTTGCCAACCTCGACCAAAAAGAATACCTCTCTTACGGTGAGAAACTCTACGTCGAACATGGCATCACAGGCATTCGAGGCGAAGCAGCAACAGGCTACCCAAGCCTTGCCAAAGCACTCGACTATTACAACACACTAGACACGCACACACCACGTCACCGCGACTTACTCCTTCTTCTATATCTAATGACCTTTGTCGAAGACGGAAACCTCATTCACCGCGGAGGCATCGATGCGTATAAACAAGTCCAAAAAGAAGCACAACAATTATTCGAAGAAGCACAGATCCTCCAAGAGGCGCAACTCGTAACCGACTCGAAGACTACGACAACGTCCTTATCGAGCGCAACTTGAGCCCTGGAGGTAGCGCAGACCTACTCTCGCTCACCTTCTTCTGTCACAAAATACAACAAAACGGATGAACCCTCATCCGTTTTTTCTTTGCTCTTTTCGTTCTCTTCCCCTCCCAGCACACACTTCATATTCTCCCTTCCCCGCGCATTCATATTTGCGTTCCTTATTAGCACATACTTCATGTTTCCCCTTCCCTGCGCCATAGAACGTGGCATGCACACACCCGTTGCACTCTCTTTTTCAAGAAAGGATTAACCTTTTTATTTATCCTTCCCCCTGAGGCCTGATATTCGGAAAAATCTCGGATTCTATAATAGCAGTAATGGGGAATCGTATTAAATGCGAATTAGTAGGAGTAAGGAATTTATTCCGTACTCCTACTTTGAGGCTTTGAAGGTGAGAGACCATAGGCTCGAACCGGTACCCCATTACCGCTATTATGAAGATATCCGAAGATTTTGGAGAATATCGGGCCGAAGGCCCATGGTTTTAAATTAATATAAATAAAAAAGAGTTAACGCAGTTTGCGTTAACCCTTTCTGTTAGCTTTTATTTAATAAGATCAAGTGCGGCTTGGATGTGTGCAATGCTGCGTTCTCTTCCAAGCAACTCAATCGTTTTTCCGATCTCCGGCCCGTGTGTTTGTCCACTCGTCGCTACACGAATTGGCATAAACAAGTTTTTACCTTTCACACCAGTTTCCTTTTGAACCTCTTTAATAGCAGCCAAAATACTTGGCTCATCAAAAGTTTCCATCGCTTCTAATTTCGCAACAAAAGCGTTCAATACCGTTGGAACCGTTTCGCCTTGAAGCACTTCTTTCGCTTCGTCGTTTCTACTTCAAAATCTTTTCTGAAGAATAAAGTTGATAACTCAACGATTTCATTCATGTAGCTCATTTGGTCGTGGTATAGTGCCACTAATTTCACTAACCATGCATGTTCTTCAGGAGAAATTTCGTCTGCTACAACGCCTGCTTCTTTTAATTGAGCAATCGCCATTTCAGCCACTTCTTCTAATGGAGTTTTCTTCACGTATGTGTTGTTAATCCATTCTAATTTCTTAGGATCGAAGGCCGCTGGTGATTTACCAAGACGTTTTTCGTCAAAGATTTCGATGAATTCTTCACGGCTGAAGATTTCATGTTCGCCTTGAGGAGACCATCCTAGAAGCGCGATAAAGTTGAACATCGCTTCTGGTAAGTAACCTAAGTCTTTATATTGTTCGATGAATTGTAAAATTGATTCATCACGTTTTGATAATTTCTTACCAGTTTCTGTGTTAATGATTAATGTCATATGTCCGAAACGTGGCGGTTCCCAACCAAATGCTTCGTAAATCATTAATTGTTTTGGAGTGTTCGCAATATGGTCGTCCCCACGTAAAACGTGAGTGATTTCCATGAAGTGGTCATCCACAGCTACCGCGAAGTTGTAAGTTGGCATTCCGTCACGTTTTAAGATAACGAAGTCGCCACCGACACTTGTTGACTCGAATGAGATGTCGCCTTTAACGATATCATCGAATGCGTAAGTTCCTTGTTTTGGAACACGGAAACGAACAACAGGAGTGCGTCCTTCTGCTTCAAAAGCATCACGTTGCTCTTGTGTTAAGTGAGCGTGTTGACCGCTGTAGTGCGGCATTTCGCCACGAGCACGTTGCGCTTCACGTTCTGCTTCCAATTCTTCCTCTGTCATGTAGCATTTATACGCTTTATCTTCGGCGATTAATTGCTCGATGAGTGGATTATAAATGTGTTCACGTTCTGATTGACGGTATGGACCGTATTTACCAGGTTTGTCTGGACCTTCATCCCAATCCATTCCAAGCCATTTTAAGTTTTCTAATTGGCTTTCTTCACCGTGTTCAAGATTTCTCTTACGGTCAGTATCCTCGATACGGATGATGAACTCTCCACCATAATGTCTCGCGAATAAATAGTTAAATAGAGCTGTACGGGCATTCCCGATATGTAAGTGCCCTGTTGGACTTGGTGCATAACGTACACGCACTTTATCTGTCATTGTAAAACTTCCTTTCTTTTGTCATCCTTCTTATTGTAAAACTTTTCAATGGGGATTTCCATGATTAATTTACAACTCTTCTAAAATATATTTAAAATCTTTTTCTTCCATCTTTTGAATGAGAATCACTCCGTCACCCAGCGGAAGTAAGGTTGATTTTAATGTCGGGTCGCTTTGGACTAAATCAAGGAACATATTGAGGCGACGATGAATCTTACGTACGCGTCTTGGGCGCTCCATCACGTCTTCTAAAATCGTTCCTCCTTGGAAAATATCGTCAACCATTAACACGCCACCAACTTCAAGTGCGTCCATACAATAGGGAAAGAACTCGATGTATTTGGCTTTAGCGCTATCCATAAATAGGAAGTCGTATTTCCCTTGTTCTAACGTTGGTAAAATATCTGCCGCATCGCCTTCAAGTTGCGTAATACGATCAGCCAACCCTAGTCTTTCGAAGTTCGCTTTCGCACGACTATACATTAATTCGTAGCGGTCAATGGTCGTTACTTTTGCTTGTGGTGAAGCTGTTGCCATCAAACTCGCTGAAAATCCGATTGCCGTCCCAATCTCTAAAATATTTTTTGGTTGGGTTAATCCAACAATAAAATCTAGAAACACAGCTGTTTCGTGAGGAATAATGGGAATCCCTAATTCATTGGCTGTATTTTCTAATTCACCCAAGTCCCCCGGAAAACGGCGTTGACTTGAGCGCATGTACTCGACCAGTTCCGGTTTGACAACTGGTCTGTGCATCATTTCGTTTAACATAAATTCTCCTTTGATTAGAATCCGCCACCGCCGGATCCTCCACCACTACCACCACTCGATCCGCCAGAGAAGCCTCCGCCGAACCCACCAGAGTTGCTACTTCCGTTGACAGAAGAATTCGCAGTGTTATATGAGCTTGTAAATGCCTTATTAAAATCAGAAACAGGATAGTAAATCGTTCCGTTTGATTTGAATAGAACACACTACTTGGTAATTGGTCTGGTATTAATTTCTTCAACACTTTAATCACGTGTTCAGCCACACCTAAAGAGATGGCATAAACAAGGAAGTGATCCCACAGTTGAATACTTGGTAAATCTTCGATCCGCTTCATTGGTGAGAGATCTTTTAGCATTTGTTTAAAGGCTTGCCATTTACGATAACGTAATTCCCCTTCAAGAGAACGACGGTTGGCAAAAATTCCTGTACCGATAAGTGTTAATGGTCCAACGAGAAGGAATAAGCCTCCAATCGTCCATAGTAAATAATTCAAATTCTTCGTTAAGAAGGCTGCTCCAATTGTTAGAGCACCGACAATGACGAGTAAGCACCCTGGGAATCCGCTACGTCCTTGAGGTTCATCTTTGCCAAACCGTGTGACGCGGTATTTCTCAGCGACTGTATCGACAGCACCCATCCATTTTTGACATTCATTGTAGTACGTCGTTGAATTATTTTTCGCATACTTCTTCACTTCTTCCAGTTCAATCGTTTTTCTTGTACCCCCAACGATATCAAAGAGTAAATGAACCGCTAATTTTTCATGGCGAAGCATTCCTTTCGTATCACCCACAAGCGTAATTGTATATGGCTCAGTATCGGATAATTTCAAGACTTTCTTACGAACAAGGTCCATCACTGTTGCACTAAAGTCTTTCATATCTGTTTTTCCATAGACCGCCTGATTCATGACGGCTGGTGTAATATCTTCAGGAAGTTCATAGAGATGATCTGGAATATGTTGCACCTGAGCAAGACGCTTACGATTCGCAAAGAATCCTGTCGCAAAGGCATAAACTGTATTTAAAGCAAGTAGAACCCACCCTACAATCATTCCGATGAAGCCTGTGTTTTTAAGAGCTTTATCTTCATTGATGAGCTTTTCCTCTTCGGCTACGATACGGTCAAACGCTTTTTCGTTTTTCACATTTGTATTCGCATGTGTCAATGTTTGTGGGAAAAGCATATGGACTTCCACAAAGTCACCACTTTTATTTTCCGGAGCCGTCAAGGTTACAGAACGGTAATCATCAGCAATTTTTACATTCCCGTTTTGACCTGCGCCATGTCCCCATGCACGAAGCGTTTCTCTTGAAGCTGTTCCAGGGATATTCACCTTCACCGTAATATTGCGTTGGTCAATTTCCCATTCTTTCCCGACTACTTTACGGTTTAATTCGGCCGTATCTAAGTAGTTCGTAATGAGTTTTGGAACGGTATATTGGAACGTCACTTTTAATTTTGAATTCGAGAATGGGAAATATACTTTGAACTGAATCTTCGAACCACTGTCCGTTAATTGATACGTTCCCTTTTTCCCAGTATTCTCCTGGTTCATTAACAGACGTCCTTCGTTTGTTTCTAAATACGCATTGACATCTGTTGGTTTTCCAAAACCAGAGTAATCCAAGTTGTAAAAGACCCCGTTATACGCACCATCGGATTGGAAGGTAATCGTTTCGAAGAACTGAACGTCCCCATTTTCTAAAATATTTGCTTCGATATCATACTTATCAACGACTAAACTTCTCGCATCAACCGTAGTACCGAGTCCCAAAAAGGCAACTAATCCTAACAAAAACGCGATAATCCAACGTTTCATTTGTTTCATATGCTCACCTCTATAAAAGAAGTGTGCGATGACTGCCGACTTCCACGAAGCACTTCGCCGTCACCGTCACACAGATTGTTTTCGTTTCTTACATTACTGATCCGACAATATTTAATTTCTTCTTCAAGTAGAATTTACCAAAAAGAGCCGCAGCCCCGATGAGTAAGTACCACTCGTAACTCATCACAAAGTTAATCACTGATGGAATGTATTGTTGACTGACCACCACTAAAAGTAACCAAGCCATCATCGCTACAGTACTTACGACTAAATAACGAATGTAGCCACGTTGGCCTTTTGGATTATCAAATTTCGGTGCATTTTTAGAAATCGCAAGCATTACAAATGCTCCTGCAATAAAGTTAATCAACAGTGTAAATAATCCCATTGCTTGAGCTTCTGAGCTTAACATTAACGTAACTCCTGTTACTAATGCGAAGAGCCCTCCAACCAATAATCCGCCATCAAGGGCAATTTGCCAGTCTGGTGATTTTGCATTTGGGTCTTTTACAGGCCCTGCTACGATTGATTGAACGCGTTCTGTTACCGTACCGAACAATTGACGAGCTGTTACCCCTGCTTTTTGTTTTTCAACGATTTCTGGAAGCATTACTGATAATTCTTTTTCAATCTTTGCTTCATCAAATCCAGCCTCTTTTAGACCTTTTTCCAATTGATAAATATATTGTTCATTTTTATTTGTTAATTCTGCTTTTAGAGCGTCTAGTGACACTACTTCTTCTTGTACGTTTTGTTCTGACATGCTACAATCCTCCGATAACCTTATACATTAAATCTAAAGAGCATTACGTCGCCATCTTGCACAACATACTCTTTACCTTCTTGACGAACTTTTCCGTTTTCTTTCGCAGCCGTCATACTACCGTATTCAAGTAGGTCTGCATAGGCTACTGTTTCGGCACGGATAAATCCACGCTCGAAGTCTGAGTGGATGATTCCCGCACATTGCGGAGCTTTCATACCACGGCGGAATGTCCACGCGCGCACTTCTTGTTCACCCGCTGTAAAGTAAGTCGCTAATCCTAATAAGTGGTATGCTTTTTGGATTAAGATATCTAACCCTGAGATTTCAATCCCCATTTCTTCTAAGAAGGCTTGTTTTTCTTCTTCCTCTAATTCGGCTACCTCTTCTTCGATTTTCGCACAAATCACAACGACTTCTGCATCTTCTTTTGCAGCATAGTCTTCTACTAATTGCACATATTGGTTATGCCCACCTTCCATCACGTCATCTTCAGAGATGTTTGCGATGTAAAGCATTGGTTTTGTTGTTAAAAGGAATAAGCCTTTCACGATTGGAAGTTCTTCGTCTGTGAATTCAATCGTACGGGCTAATTTTCCTTCTTCTAACACAGGTTTAATTTTTTCTAAGACGACTAGTTCTGCAACCGCGTCTTTATCTTTTGTTTTCGCAATTTTTGCCACACGAGCAATACGTTTGTCCACTGACTCAAGGTCGGCCAACACTAATTCTAGGTTGATCGTTTCGATGTCGGCGATTGGGTCAACTTTCCCAGCCACGTGTGTAATATTTTCGTCTTCAAAACAACGAACTACTTGGCAAATCGCATCTACTTGACGGATATGGCTTAGGAATTTATTTCCAAGACCTTCCCCGCGGCTTGCCCCTTTAACGATTCCCGCGATATCTGTAAATTCAAATGTCGTTGGGACAGTTTCTTTGGTTTGACTAATTCTGTTAGTTTTTGCAAACGAAGGTCTGGTACTTCTACCACTCCGACGTTTGGGTCAATCGTCGCAAACGGATAGTTCGCTGCTTCGACCCCTGCTTTTGTAATTGCATTAAATAATGTTGACTTCCCAACGTTTGGTAAGCCGACGATTCCAGCTGTTAAGGCCATTTGTCACACTCTTTCTTTATTTGTTTTCTTCGGCAACAGAAATCGTCACCTTTTTCATCTTCTTCTCGAATTCCCGTCTTGGCATTAGGACCATTTGACCACAGTGATCACACTTGATACGAATGTCCATCCCCATACGGATGATTTCCCAGGAATTCGTTTGGCACGCATGCGGCTTTTTCATTTCCACATGATCGTGTAATTGATACGTTGTTCCTGCTTTCATACAGACTCCTTTTTAATCGTCTAATTCGATTTCTAATACTTCTAAAATACGTGTTAAATCCTTTTGAGAAAGGTATTCAATCTCGATTTTTCCACGCTCGCCTTTTTCGACGATTTGCACGCTTGTTCCGAATTTATCCATCAAGCGTTCTTCAGATTCAATGATATACATTGATTTTTTCGGTTTCGCTACTTTTTTGGCAACCTTCTTCACTGGTTCATTAATCGATTGAACGAGTTGTTCCAACGCGCGAACCGTCAAACCTTCCTTCACCGCTTTTTTAGCGACTGGTAAGATTTTCGTTTGGTCTTTTAATCCAAGCAATGTACGTGCATGTCCTGCAGACAACTCTCCGCTTTGAACGAGTTCTTGCACAGGTTGTGGCAACGTTAATAAACGTAAGAAGTTTGCTACATATGAACGGCTCTTGCCGACACGGTTTGCGACTTCTTCTTGTTTTAATTTCAACGAATCCATCAACGTACGGTATGCCATGGCTTCATCTAATGGTTTCAAATTCTCACGTTGTAAGTTTTCGACAACCGCGATTTGAATCATGGTTTCTTCAGAGTAGTCACGTACGATGGCCGGAATCGTTTCTTTCTCGGCTAATTTAGACGCACGCAAGCGACGTTCCCCAGCCACAAGCTCGTATCCTTTAATTTTAGACTTACGAACGATGATTGGTTGGAAGACTCCATTTTGACGAATCGATTCTGCTAATTCTTCCAATCCCTCTTCATCAAACTCTTTACGAGGTTGGTATGGGTTTGGACGAATTTCTGCAACGGCAATTTGTTGAATTTGTTCTGTATCTTGAACTTGCTCTAGCGCATCGATGGTATCCAAGTCATTCATAAAAAGCGCATCAATACCGCGTCCAAGACCTTTCCCTTTTTGATTTTTACTCATGTGCCAACACTTCCTTTGCTAACTCCATGTACACTTCAGCACCGCGAGATCTTGGATCGTAGTCGACAATCGCTTGTCCGTAACTTGGCGCTTCAGATAGACGTACGTTTCGAGGAATAATCGTTTTATATACTTTTTCACGGAAATACTTAATCACATCGTCTTTCACTTCGTTCCCTAAGTTCGTACGCGCATCGTACATCGTTAAAAGAACGCCCTCAATCTTCAAGTGCGGATTGAAGTGCTTGCGAACCATCGTGATCGTGTTCATGAGCTGTGACAACCCTTCAAGCGCATAGTATTCACATTGCACAGGGATTAAGACCGTGTCGCTGGCCGTAAAAGCATTCATTGTCAAATGCCCTAGTGAAGGTGGACAGTCGATAAGATATAATCGTAGTCGTCTTTAATCTTCTTCACGGCTTCCTTCAAGCGTTGTTCACGACGTGGTTGACTCGTCAACTCGATTTCGGCACCCGCTAACTGAATTGTAGAAGGAGCAATCATCAAGTTTTCGCGCGTTGTCGGTACAATCACATCAGCCATTGGTACTTGGTTCACTAAAACATCATAGACATCTTGTTCTAGCTCTCCTTTTTGCACGCCAAGACCACTCGTCGCATTTCCTTGAGGGTCACTATCAATAATCAATACTTTTTTGCCATGAACGGCAAGTGCTGCAGCCAAACTCACTGTCGAAGTTGTCTTACCAACTCCACCTTTTTGGTTGGCAACGGATATCACACGTCCCATATTCTTCCTCCATGTTTTCTTGTTATAAAAAAGGGAGAATGCAAGCATTCTCCCTCTCGCATGTCTACAAAATGTTCTTCATTTCTCGCAATATTTTGTTCTTTTCTATTGTAACAAAAAAGCGCCTTTTTTTGTAGTCATAGCGGTTTATTTTACGAAAAAAGCTTCGCCCTTATTGCGGCAAAGCTTTCTTTTGTTGTTCATTAAATTGTAAGTACGCGATAGAGTATTCTTTACGCATTTGTTCGCCTTCATCCGTTACCTTGATTTCAACATTTGTAATCAGATTTCCAGCGCCATCTGTCTTAATTTTCAACTCGACTTTTGACGTATCCGTCGTCGCGATTCCAAGAACCGATGTCAATGCCTTACGAATCGATTCGTCGTTTCCTGTATAAAGCCTTCTCATATCCAGAGAAAGTCTTCTTCCATGGAACCTCTTGATGGATTTCCTTCGTTAATTGAATCACCTTTGCATAAGGGAAAACCACCGTATTTTTGAAGACTCGAGGCTGCCGTGATGGTTTGTTCCCACTTGTCTTGATAGTATCGAATAAACCCAACATTGGCATCCGCAATCACTTCGAGTTGATTCGTGACCTTACCCGCATTTTTTTATCGATTTTTCGAGCCGTATCCTGTGCCGTCTTTCCACGCGCTAGCACTTGCCACCGTTTGTGCACTAGGTGTTTTCGACCCTTCCTTATAGTCCGATTGCTTCACGGTAATATGATAATTGGAAACCGACTCTTCAGAACTTACGATTTGGTCTTGGACTGCCTCTGTTGATAAGCCATTTCCACAAGCAGATAAAACGCATAGAAACGCTATTAATACTGTACTTTTAATCCATTTCATGATTTTACCTCCTCCTTATCATCCGTTTCATTATAGCAAACTTCCTACGAAAATTCTCTTAAAATAAAATATTAGAAAAATAGCTACAAAATAAGCTGGGCACTAGGCCCAGCTTACACAGTTTGCGTGGCAACGTCCTACCCTCGCAGGGAGAAACCCCCAACTACTATCGGCGCTAAGAAGCTTAACTTCTGTGTTCGAGATGGGAACAGGTGTATCCTTCTTGCCATCGTCACCACACTTTATTTTCTGAAAAAACTTTCGTTCTTTCAAAACTGAATCTATATCCAACTCCATCAATCTACCAGCTATACAACTCGTGGTTAAGTCCTCGACCGATTAGTACTAGTCCGCTCCATGCCTCGCGGCACTTCCACTTCTAGCCTATCTACCTGATCGTCTCTCAGGGGTCTTACTCATTTAAAATGATGGGAAATCTCATCTCGAGGGGGGCTTCACGCTTAGATGCTTTCAGCGTTTATCCCGTCCACACATAGCTACCCAGCGATGCTCTTGGCAGAACAACTGGTACACCAGCGGTGTGTCCATCCCGGTCCTCTCGTACTAAGGACAGCTCCTCTCAAATTTCCAACGCCCGCGACGGATAGGGACCGAACTGTCTCACGACGTTCTGAACCCAGCTCGCGTACCGCTTTAATGGGCGAACAGCCCAACCCTTGGGACCGACTTCAGCCCCAGGATGCGATGAGCCGACATCGAGGTGCCAAACCTCCCCGTCGATGTGAACTCTTGGGGGAGATAAGCCTGTTATCCCCAGGGTAGCTTTTATCCGTTGAGCGATGGCCCTTCCATACGGAACCACCGGATCACTAAGCCCGACTTTCGTCCCTGCTCGACTTGTAGGTCTCGCAGTCAAGCTCCCTTCTGCCTTTACACTCTACGAATGATTTCCAACCATTCTGAGGGAACCTTTGGGCGCCTCCGTTACACTTTAGGAGGCGACCGCCCCAGTCAAACTGCCCGTCTGACACTGTCTCCCACCCCGGTTAGGGGTGCGGGTTAGAGTGGTCATGTCACAAGGGTAGTATCCCACCGTTGCCTCCTCCGAAACTGGCGTCCCGGATTCTTCAGCTCCTACCTATCCTGTACATGTGACACAAACACTCAATATCAAACTACAGTAAAGCTCCATGGGGTCTTTCCGTCCTGTCGCGGGTAACCTGCATCTTCACAGGTACTATAATTTCACCGAGTCTCTCGTTGAGACAGTGCCCAGATCGTTACGCCTTTCGTGCGGGTCGGAACTTACCCGACAAGGAATTTCGCTACCTTAGGACCGTTATAGTTACGGCCGCCGTTTACTGGGGCTTCAATTCAAAGCTTCGCTTGCGCTAACCTCTCCTCTTAACCTTCCAGCACCGGGCAGGCGTCAGCCCCTATACGTCATCTTTCGATTTTGCAGAGACCTGTGTTTTTGATAAACAGTCGCCTGGGCCTATTCACTGCGGCTGGTATTGCTACCAGCACCCCTTCTCCCGAAGTTACGGGGTCATTTTGCCGAGTTCCTTAACGAGAGTTCGCTCGCTCACCTTAGGATTCTCTCCTCAACTACCTGTGTCGGTTTGCGGTACGGGTCCTATAAATCTTGCTAGAAGCTTTTCTCGGCAGTGTGACATCAGAAACTTCGGTACTAAACTTCCCTCCCCGTCACAGCTTGTCGCATCCGTGATAAGCATTTGACTCATCAGCCGACTCACTGCTTGGACGTACACTTCCAGTCGTACGCTTTTCTTAGCCTCCTGCGTCCCTCCATTGCTCAAACGATTTATAGAAGTACAGGAATATCAACCTGTTGTCCATCGACTACGCCTATCGGCCTCGCCTTAGGTCCCGACTAACCCTGGGAGGACGAGCCTTCCCCAGGAAACCTTAGTTATTCGGTGGACGGGATTCTCACCCGTCTTTCGCTACTCATACCGGCATTCTCACTTCTAAGCGCTCCACATGTCCTTACGATCATGCTTCACCGCCCTTAGAACGCTCTCCTACCACTGGACCATAAGGTCCAATCCACAGCTTCGGTAATCTGTTTAGCCCCGTTACATTTTCGGCGCAGGGTCACTCGACTAGTGAGCTATTACGCACTCTTTGAATGATGGCTGCTTCTAAGCCAACATCCTAGTTGTCTGTGCAACCCCACATCCTTTTTCCACTTAACAGATATTTTTGGGACCTTAGCTGGTGGTCTGGGCTGTTTCCCTTTCGACTACGGATCTTATCACTCGCAGTCTGACTCCCGGATATAAATACATGGCATTCGGAGTTTATCTGAATTCGGTAACCCGAGATGGGCCCCTAGTCCAAACAGTGCTCTACCTCCACGATTCTTGATTCCGAGGCTAGCCCTAAAAGCTATTTCGGAAGAACCAGCTATCTCCAAGTTCGATTGGAATTTCTCCGCTACCCACACCTCATCCAAGCACTTTTCAACGTGCCCTGGTTCGGTCCTCCAGTGCGTTTTTACCGCACCTTCAACCTGGACATGGGTGAGATCACTTGGTTTCGGGTCTACGTCCACATACTACATGCGCCCTATTCAGACTCGCTTTCGCTACGGCTCCGACTCTTCATCTTAACCTCGCATGTAAACGTAACTCGCCGGTTCATTCTACAAAAGGCACGCCATCACCCATTAACGGGCTCTGACTACTTGTAAGCACACGGTTTCAGGTACTCTTTCACTCCCCTCCCGGGGTTCTTTTCACCTTTCCCTCACGGTACTGGTTCACTATCGGTCACTAGGTAGTATTTAGCCTTGCCAGATGGTCCTGGCGGATTCCGACGGGATTCCTCGTGTCCCGCCGTACTCAGGATGCTAGTAGAGTTCATCAAGATGTCGCGTACAGGATTGTCACCTTCTTTGATGGGCCTTTCCAGACCACTTCTGCTATCTTGATTTCTTCTCACGTTCTAGTCCTACAACCCCAACAAAGCAAGCTCGTTGGTTTGGGCTCCTCCCGTTTCGCTCGCCGCTACTCAGGGAATCGATTTTTCTTTCTCTTCCTGCAGGTAATGAGATGTTTCAGTTCCCTGCGTGTACCTCCTAATGAGCTATGTATTCACTCATTGGTAACACCCTATGAAAGGTGTTGGGTTCCCCCATTCGGAAATCTTTGGATCTTAGCTTACTTACAGCTCCCCAAAAGCATATCGGTGTTAGTTCCGTCCTTCTTCGGCTCCTAGTACCAAGGCATCCACCGTGCGCCCTTATTCACTTAACCGTTGGTTAAATGTCGCATAGCGTTGCGTTTTTGTTAAAAAAACTCTTTTTCGTTAGATGTTACTCTAACTCTCGGTAAATTAATTGGTTATTTGTTGTGATATAGTATTCAGTTTTTCAAAGAACAAAAATTGAGAGATGAACCTCTCAAAAACTAAACAAAGAAGTCTAAACCCTGTAGGGTTCCGTATTACCTAGAACGTCTTTCGACATTCTGGTTTATCCTTAGAAAGGAGGTGATCCAGCCGCACCTTCCGATACGGCTACCTTGTTACGACTTCACCCCAATCATCTATTCCACCTTAGGCGGCTGGCTCCAAAAGGTTACCTCACCGACTTTGGGTGTTACAAACTCTCGTGGTGTGACGGGCGGTGTGTACAAGACCCGGGAACGTATTCACCGCGGCGTGCTGATCCGCGATTACTAGCGATTCCGGCTTCATGTAGGCGAGTTGCAGCCTACAATCCGAACTGAGAATGGCTTTAAGAGATTCGCTTACCCTCGCGAGTTCGCTGCTCGTTGTACCATCCATTGTAGCACGTGTGTAGCCCAAGTCATAAGGGGCATGATGATTTGACGTCATCCCCACCTTCCTCCGGTTTGTCACCGGCAGTCTCACTAGAGTGCCCAACTCAATGCTGGCAACTAGTAATAAGGGTTGCGCTCGTTGCGGGACTTAACCCAACATCTCACGACACGAGCTGACGACAACCATGCACCACCTGTCACTTTGTCCCCGAAGGGAAAGCTCTATCTCTAGAGTGGTCAAAGGATGTCAAGACTTGGTAAGGTTCTTCGCGTTGCTTCGAATTAAACCACATGCTCCACCGCTTGTGCGGGTCCCCGTCAATTCCTTTGAGTTTCAACCTTGCGGTCGTACTCCCCAGGCGGAGTGCTTAATGCGTTAACTGCAGCACTGAAGGGCGGAAACCCTCCAACACTTAGCACTCATCGTTTACGGCGTGGACTACCAGGGTATCTAATCCTGTTTGCTACCCACGCTTTCGAGCCTCAGCGTCAGTTACAGACCAGAGAGTCGCCTTCGCCACTGGTGTTCCTCCATATATCTACGCATTTCACCGCTACACATGGAATTCCACTCTCCTCTTCTGCACTCAAGTTCCCCAGTTTCCAATGACCCTCCCCGGTTGAGCCGGGGGCTTTCACATCAGACTTAAGGAACCGCCTGCGCTCGCTTTACGCCCAATAAATCCGGACAACGCTTGCCACCTACGTATTACCGCGGCTGCTGGCACGTAGTTAGCCGTGGCTTTCTGGTTAGATACCGTCAAGGCGCTAACAGTTACTCTAGCACTTGTTCTTCTCTAACAACAGAGTTTTACGATCCGAAAACCTTCTTCACTCACGCGGCGTTGCTCCGTCAGACTTGCGTCCATTGCGGAAGATTCCCTACTGCTGCCTCCCGTAGGAGTTTGGGCCGTGTCTCAGTCCCAATGTGGCCGATCACCCTCTCAGGTCGGCTATGCATCACGGCCTTGGTGAGCCGTTACCTCACCAACTAGCTAATGCACCGCGGGTCCATCCATCAGCAGAAGCTTACGCCTCTTTTCCTCTTCAAACCATGCGGTTCGAAGACCTATGCGGTTTTAGCATCCGTTTCCGAATGTTATCCCCCTCTGATGGGCAGGTTACCCACGTGTTACTCACCCGTTCGCCACTAGATTGACCAGTGCAAGCACCGGTCGCTCTCGTTCGACTTGCATGTATTAGGCACGCCGCCAGCGTTCGTCCTGAGCCAGGATCAAACTCTCATGAAAAATTTGAATTTTCATGAGCTTTGAAAAGCTCATTTTAATTACTGACTTATTGTATCTCTTTAAGAGATAAGAAATTGTTGTTTCTTCATCCTAAGATGAAGTCCCTACACATTTGGTTTGTCTTCTTTGTTCAGTTTTCAAAGGTCAATCGTTGTTTTTTTGCAACAACTTTGATATCTTATCACGCTCATATTTTCAATGCAAGAAATATGATTCGATGATTGTGCATCTCGCGTAACAACGTTTAATAATTTAACACAGGAAGAAAGAGACGTCAACGAATAACTACTCGATTTTTGAAAATAATTGTATAAGAGTTATAAAAGAACTTATTATAAAATCACAGCATATTGGTGATTTCAGCTCTGCTATTGAACAAAATCACTGTTTACTAACTAATGAATATGAAGCTTTAAATAATATTCGAAATAGAATTTTGCTAAAAATATAATTTTTCTAAACAAGGCTTTCAATAAATGTATGAATGAAAACAGCTCTATAAATTTATGGAGCTGTTTTTTTGTAAGTTTTTAATCGTGTGCTTTTTATTTCTTCCTCAATCAATGAATTGTAAATAATTATCTGTAAAAAAATTATTCGAAGGACTTTGTTTCTCGTCACGGTTGCCTCTCTTCGAATGCTTTCTTTATTGATAGTTTTATACTTATATTTCCCCATCTATCAACCAATTTTTTTCTTTTTAATTTTTTTGATGGTTTGAAAATCCTAATTCAGAGTAAATATAGTAATCTAGTATAATTAATAGACAAATATTATAAGTTATCAATTCTTCCTCAGTTAGAACTCTACTTCTCTTTTTAATCGATTCATCGTAATGAATGTAGTAGTTTCTGGTACTGGCAATAACATTTGGAAAATCAAAATGATTAATATCACCAGTATCAATATATATTTGATAATCTGCTATAAGTAAATCAGCTATTCTGCTTTCTAAGGTAATAAAAATTTTTAGATTTAGCAATTAAAAACTTTCCCAAGTCGTCTGTTCGACCATATGTTAGGGTCTTTACTCTTTTTTTAAATTCTTCCATTGTATTTGCCTTAAATCTTGAATGATATGTCTCTAGCGCCTGTACAATATTCAAAAATGACCTAACAGGAGAAATACTTTTTGTATAGAGTAACTCTATATAGAGTTCTATTACTGGTTTTAACATTTCATAAGAATTAAAATAATTCTGAACACTGTTATTTTCCAATAAATCCTTTAATTGAAAAATCTTCAATAGATGCGTTCCATAATAATTACTTTCCATTCTTTTGCTAATAATAATCGGACTTATAATATCTAATGTTCTAGGAAACTTGTCTCCGTTATACACATCAAATTCTAAGTCTGAATAACCTTGAATCTTATGAACAACTATTTTTTCTATAAGGGTCAGCTCAATCAACCTTTTAATTTTTGTCGAACATATTAAAAAAACTGTCTAGAGTAGTCTCATGAATAAACTCTATTTCAAGTAGGGTTCTCTGGTTAAGTTCAATTTTATCCTTAAATAATTCCATTTCATGAACAGGAAGCATAGTTCCTTTGACATGGTACTTAATCTTTACCTCATCATTTTCGTAAATTAATGTTTCGTCATTGTAATTATTTTTTACACTATAATCTTTTTCTATTGAATAGGCCAATTTCCCTCCCCATCTCATAACACCACTAATTTCAAAAAATACACTTTTAAATTCGTTCCGAAAGTGTTCAATATTAGCAAATCCAGTAATATAATATTTTGCTCCATAAGAAAAAATTGAAGTTCCATATGAAACATTACTAGAAACTCCTTTTGAGCGGTAAGCGTCTAATAAAATAAACCTTGCTCCATTTGATAATTCAACTTTTAACTCAGTGATTATATCTGGCAACTCCAGTGTACTAGAAAAAGCATCATTAATCACTATTTCAAGTAATACGCCACCGTTATCTTCGTTCATATAAAGATGGCATTCTCTTTTTTGTGCTTCCAATTCTACAGAACCACTACCACGATAACTTAATTCCACTCTATCATCCTCCTATAACTATAATCAAAGTTAGGATTTTATCTAAACGTTATTTATGATTATTTTAACACAAAGACAATATTTATAATTCAGTTTGATGAAGAAAAATAATTATTTTAGAATCTTCTCCTTGATACTTTTAATTGACAATGACAAAACTATCATATAAAAAGAAGTGGCAGAAAAAGACTGATTTCCTCTTTTCATTATTGCAAATTGGTTTACTTCGAAATCTAATCCTTGATGGTTATAAATAAACCCCATCAAGAATAAATCTTAGTGGGGTTTTGGTGGGGAATGAAATCATTCCCGATTATTTAATCGCCCTAAGCGACTTGAAAACCTTGATTCACTAGACTTCCGCAATCAAATTGCGGTACTCTATTATTTAATCGAGAAAACGACTTTAAGGAGGGCCTATGAGACTCGAACATCTATTAATGAAACATCTGGTGCTGAGCCGCCGCGAAATGAAGAAACTTATCAAGAACGAAGCCGTCTTAATCGATGGAGTACCGGCCACTCATGTCAGCAACAATGTCGATGCGTCCTTGCAAGTCATCACGGTGAACGGGACGCGGATTCACGACGATAGCCAGAAGTACTATATGCTCAACAAACCTCAGGGCGTCATCTCCGCTACGACCGATAAGGAACATACAACCGTCATCGACCTCTTCGCAAAGGAGAACGTCGAAGGTCTCTACCCGCTCGGACGACTCGATGGGGATACTGAAGGATTGCTGCTCGTGACGAATAATGGTCCGCTGGGGTACCGCATGCTGAACCCCGACCAACATATCGAGAAAGAATATTATGTGGAAGTCAATGGTCCGCTTGACGAGGATGCTGTAGAAACCTTCAAACGCGGCGTCACCTTTCACGGTGGATACCAATGTAAACCAAGCACGCTTACGATACTAGAAAGTAGCGACAGCTTCAGCCGTGCGACCGTCACAATCTCTGAAGGGAAATTCCACCAAGTGAAGAAGATGTTTTTATGTGTTGGCGTGAAAGTGACGTATCTTAAACGGATTCGCTTTGGAGAGTTCGTGCTAGACGAGGCTTTAGAACCTGGAGAATACCGAGAGTTGAACGAAGCAGAACTCCAACTTGTTAAAACGTATTTCTAAAAAAGCAAAATGTAACATAAAAGTTACGTAACTTATATGTTACATTTCGGTTTTTCAACTAAACAAAGAAGCTCGCCTGCACTACGCAAGCGAGCTTTTCTACTATATAAATGAAATTATTGGATCGGCCCTAAGAGAATATTCGCCCACGCATCATGCAATGACTCTTGGTCACTTGGTTGGAACAAACCAGCCAACACGTCGCGGTATAAACGAGATAATTCTGTACGGTTGAAGTATGAACTTCCGCCGCTTGCACGAACGATTTCTTCCACGGCCTTCTTCGATACTTCCACTGAACGGTTCTTAATCGAAGACAAGCGAGGCAACCAGATAAAGCTGTATTCCGTGCTTGCTTCTAGCGTATCGCTCAACTCGTTAATCTGCGGTTGAATGCCGTCTAGCATAATCGCCGCTTCTGCAATTCTCCAGCGAATGTTTATCGTTAGCATAAGGCGCATCATTCGATACAGAGTGACGTTTCTTCACTGTCTCAACCCCGATTTCTAGCGCACGTTTCCCAATACCGAAGTACGTTGCCGCTAGTAAAATTTCGAAGTACGCAAAAATACCGAATACCACTGGATCAAAGCTTGGTCCAGGAGCGACTTTTGTGAGGATTTGCTCTTCTGCTGCGAAGATGCCTTTCAACTCCACGCTATTTGATTGCGTCGCACGCATGCCCATTGTATCCCAGTCTTCTTTTACGATGAACGTTTCTTGGTCTGGTGTTAAATACGCGAAAACTGAAAGTGGTGACTCGCCTGTATTATCTTGCCCAAATGAAACTAACTTGTCGCAATATTTTCCCATTGATAAGAAGACTTTCTTGCCGTAGAAACGATACGCGCCGCCATCTTCCGGACGAGCCTCAGAAATCGAACCGAATAACACGCGGTCATTCGAAGGTTCAGAAATCCCAAACGCCAACAACTTGCCTTCTGCAGCATCGCGAAGGATTTGTTCCCCCTTCTTGTTGCCAAAACGAACCATGTGCTTACCAAGGCCGACAATAATTTGGTGCATGTTCACCCCAAGCGCAGTCCCTGGAGCTGCCATCGCAAGACGTGTTTGTTCTTGCGCGATCTCTTTCAACGTGAGACCGAATCCGCCGTACTCTTTTGGCACGAACGCCTTCAAGTATCCCGCTTCTTTTAGCGCTGCATAGTCTTCCGCAGGCCACGCATTCTCTTTGTCATAACGCGGTGCACGCTCATGAATTTCTTGTAATAACTCTTCCGATAAAAACATAAAAAGCCTCCTTAATGGTTGTACAACGTTAGTATACGATTAGGAGCGGGTGGATAGCAAACGGCTTGCCCGAAAAAACACTGTAAAACCACAAATAAGCCAGCCGTTGTTACGACTGACTTTTGTAGATTCTTTATTTTGGTGATTCATATTGGAAGATCCTAACAATGGTCCAGACAGGATGGCATCATTTTTTAGAGAGGCGAGATAGTAGACACAGAAAAAGCACATAACTTATTGTACAAGTTATGTGCTTGAATAAAATAAAGTCCTATATTCTCATTGCTCGAAGAAACAAAATATCACATATTCTTATTACATGCGCAATATTATATACGAAAAGGGTTGTTGCCTAAGCCATCTTCAAAGCAACAAACTACTATGTGACATCATTTTTTTCCTAATAAATATTGCTCAAGCAATCGACCTCTTATCATTCTTGCTTTTTTACTAGCTGTTCCCTGATACAATGCCATATAGAATGAATTATATTCTTCTTCCGACACTTCAGGTCCTTTAATTTTATTTTCGATATCCTCTAAAGCTCTCATTACTTGGTCTTTGGGAGGTAAGTCTTGAAGTTTAGCTAGCTCACATATTAAAGTGAAAATCGCATTTTTTGATTTCCAAATTGAATCTACATTAACATTCAAATCATTTATATAATCAAAAATCATATCCAATCGACTTACCATATTGGTTTTACCAGGATACTCATCATCATACCTTTTAATAAATTCTTCTACTTCTTTATTCCCTGTAAAATATGTTCCTAACTCTATAGTAGTCATAATAACAAGGATAAATTCAATATCCCTCATTCTGGATACTGCAGTATCTCCAAAAATATTAATATTCTCCATAGATTTTTAATTTACATATTCTTTTTGCGGTTTCAATAAACTCCCCATTATACAAAGCGTTATTAATTTCCATTGAATTAAGTGCATAACTAACTGAATTAATGCGTTTAAAGATTTCTTTAACCTCTTCCCGTGTTGCATTCTTCAAATCTCGTACAATAACATTATAGTTTAAAAACTCTTCCTTCTCTTCTTTTTGTTAATTCTTCGTATTTTTTTATTGTTCTATATTTTTAAATCGATTTCTCCGGTTATATAGTGATAAATAGTATCTAGCCTCTGTTGACCATCTACAATTAGTGTTTCTTTTCTCATTTCATCTAAATTCATTTCTCCATCAGCGATATATATTTCTGGAAATGGAAATCCTAATAATATCGTTTGGATGAATTTCTCTTTATGATCAGCATTCCAAACTAATTTTCTTTGAAAATCAGGTTGTAGTATATACTCTTTATTTTTTTATTTTTATTAAATAAATTGACAATTCTTTCATTAGTACTAATCCCATTTAATATTTTTTTATTCATCACAAATTTCCCTCTTATACTTTCTAAGTTGTTTTTTTATTATATCCAATAAACACCTCTTCATCATAGTAAATACCTGCAGCAATCTTATATTTATATTTTTTTGTAATGATTGAAAAAAATCAAACCAATCTTTCTTCTCATTCATCGTACTTGGAAATTTATCCGGTCTAAGCCATCCTTTAAAAAAATATTCTAAAAAAATTCTCTGTAAATTTTTTTCATCATTGATACTTTTTAGCTCTTATCTCTATATTAAATTGGTATAACTTTTTTTCCAATAACGTATAAAAAGTAGTTTCATCTATAATCGCAACATCTATATCTGAGTCCAAATTAAAAAGGTTTATATCTTTTTCTAGGTGCAATACTAAAACCTAGCTTTGCTGAACCAATTACATATACCTTAGTTTGGTTAACTTCAAAAAAAATTAGCAATATCTTTTTTTAAAAGCAAAAAAACTTATTATTATCATCTGAGAAAATATATGGAGTTCCAGACAGAAGATGTTTATTAATTATATCTTCAACACTGTTGTTAATATCACTCAGTTCTTCTTTAAACTCTTCAATTTTTTTCTTCTTTGAATATTTTTCATCAATTTCAAGAAAAATTAAACCCTTCATTTCCCATCTATTTCCCTCTTTTATAAACATTTTTATATTTTAGATTGATAATTAGCGTGATTTATTTAACCTTATTCCTATTTTACACATTCACAAAATAACAATCAATATCGATTTTTATATATTAAATTAAAACAAAAGAAGGATAAAAATACTTGACTCTTCCATCTTATTGTATGAAGTTTTATGATGTACTAACTTGTCTATCCCTCAACCCTCTTCGGCAAGTATGGTTCGAGCTCTTTTCGTAAGGCTTCGAGCGTTAGGCCATAGGGAACGGTGATGTCATCGATTGGTTCGAAGACTTTTTCTAACTCCGCTTCGCCCTGCTCATCTAAATAGCGATTCATTTTTCTCCGAAACGATATCAGTTCCTGCACAACATTCTCTTTTCCAAAGGTGATGGCTAAAGAATACGCGTTGTTGTCGCTATCCTCTCTGGCTCCTGAGCGTTCTGCGATATAAAGAATTTTCTCCATTAAATACATTATCTCATAGAAATCTTGCTTCTTCATTTCAATCTTTTCATCCATGCCAACTACTCCCTTCAAATACAGGTTTTCAACCCCAATAATAAAGGCTCCGGAACTAAAATTCCAGAGCCTTTGCCATTATTTCTTTATCAAACATTATCTAACTATCCTAATCTCTTCTTACAAATGAAAAATTTGGTTAGTATCTTTTCCCATATAAACTTTTTGCTAAATTTGTATATTTTCTTATAAAATCTGTTTTTGCCTCAGTATATCCATCTCTGTCATGTTCAAATTTTTTCCAAAGCGATAGTTTTAAGACTTCATATTCTTTGCCTATTTCCTTATGCTCATTCAAATAATCTCTAAAATACAGTTCATCATTATCTCCGACAATTCTAATATGAAGATGAAATACTCTTTCTGCAAATCCTTGTTCTGTGTAGCCTTTGTTTAATGTAATGCGGGCTTCAGTCGTATTCATACATAGCCAACCCTTGTTTATTAGAATATTTTTAACAATATCTAAATCCGCCTTGTCGTTTACTTCAACTAATACATCCACAATATTTTTCGCCCATATTCCTGATATAGCCGTGCTTCCGATATGAGATATTCTTTTTGTGCTTTTACTCGGCAATGCTGATAATATTGATTTTCTTTCTTCTTCATACCATTTTGTCCACTCTTTATTATGTTTGACTAAAAATATCGGAAACAGTTGCCAAAGCTCTTTTAAACTCATTTGCTCGAATTTTTTATTCATATCTAACCTCTACAATTCTAATTTATATATTTACTGCATCTCATAGAAATCTTGCTTCTTAATTTCAATCTTCTCGTCCATGCCCACTACTCCCTTCAAATACAGTCTCTCAATCCCAATAATAAAGGCTCCAGAACTAAAATTCCAGAGCCTATTCCATTTATTTTTAAAAGTTAGCTTACTAAACTAGGTTTTCTTCCTACTGAAATAAATTGGTCCGTTAATAAGGAAAGCTGTCGGAATTGCCATATAGTTATATTCACCTTTTGTATAATAAACGGCATAGAATACGGTAACTCCTATAATTATACTTGAAATAAGATATTTGAAGATACGATTCATTACACTCATCTCCAGTCTATACTCTATTCAATCTTTTTGCTTAAAAACTTATCGAAATAACCCTTGTTTAAAAAGATAGATACCGTCCAAAGAATTAAGAACATGAATATGAATTTAAATTCTCGATTCCATTGTTCGAATCCAAAGAACAGGTTAAGAAACAACGTCAACGCTATATACCCTAAAAAACCAAAGAGAAAAACTCTAATACCGCTTAATTGTCTCATTTTAATCTTCTCCTTTACTTTTTTCGATAATACTGTAAAAACTATTCGATTAAATTGCTTATAATAGTTCCTTACTTTCTTTCTAGAAAATTTCCTCTAATTAATGATTTTTTACCCAACGGACAATCCCAACAACCAATATTACCACTAAAGCTAATATCCCTACTAAAATATATGGTCCAGTATCCATTGATTCCGCCTCCCTGTTATTATCTTACAAATAAACATCAAAAAAACTTTATTCTATAAACTTTACACCTTAAAAATTAACCGCTTTCATCTACTTTTTATTTTACTACTCTTTTTACGAATTACTAGATTGAATCTCTACTTTTTTTAACATTTTATAAAAAAACAATCGAATTTGTTGCTAAACTGTTGTTATTTTTATAAATTAAAGCCTAGAAACTCATTGTTTCTAGGCTTTCTGTAAGATACATTATCACTTCATCTCGATATGTCCATTGATATCGTTTTGTATAAACGGCATAAAATCAAGGTTATTCTTATCTGTTTTAGCCCTATTATCCGTTTTATTTCTGTTTATCTGATTTTTTGCAGTATATTGCAAGCACGAAACTATTACTTAGCATCCCAATAACCTGTTTTGTTTAGTATTATCTATATACTATACACAGTAAGGCTAATTTCTTGTTCCCAACTCTTCGGTCTTCATATAATTCCAGAAATTTTTTGCCGTTTCAAAACAACTATGATAACGATACTCCTTCAAGTCTCCATTATGGAACTTTTCCTCCACGCTCTTGTATTGTTTCTTAAACGCATCAATTGATTCAAAATCAAGAATGAACAACATGTCTTCCAAATATTCCTTTGACACCAACCTTTTTGAATAAGTTGCAAATAATCCCCTATACTCATCGGTATTATAAACATATGTTAAGGGAAACCATGCCCCGCTTTATCATAATTTGAAATCAAAAGTGACGCACTGTGACAAAGCAAATCTCCCGAAATAAATTCCTCTTTATTGCATATCTCTACATTAATATTTTCAATCCATAGTTCTGCAGTTCCACAATAATAATTCTTATCATCTCTTTTACATACTGCTTTATTCAAAACATCGTTATAGCAATAAAAGCAGTTATAACTATCAGCGTCCTGATTAAAATGTGAGCTACCTGCAAAATATGTCTTATTCAGAAGATATCTCAAAGCTTCATTTGCATTCTTTTTAAGATAATACGCTACCGAATATATGAAACACTCATGCACAAACGTCACTTTCAAGTTGTCATAATTTATTTGCTGTCTTCGTATTTCATACATTAATTCTTCTAGGAATTTCGCTATATGTTTATACCCCTCCTGAACATATTCAGAACTTTTTACGAGAATAAGAAATTCGTCTCTGAAGGGTATTAGCTCAAGATAGGATGTAATAACATCTCTTTTAGTATAATCATATTCCAAAATCCATTTTTTAAGTTCTTCGAGATTCTCAGCAAACTTATTTTTCTTTAAGGTTTCACTTGCCGATCCTCGAAAAAAATCGCTTGTCACTCTGGACTTATATGACACTTTAGGTATCTCCTCTAACCAAACTGGCGGTTTTCCTAATTCTGGCTCCTTATATGTGTCTATCCCATATAGTGTACGCACCATTCTCTGATACTCAGTATCATAAGTATCTGGCAACGATAAATCGAAGTGCAAAAGCCCCTTTAAGTACTGTGGCTTACACACGTTGCCTTCATCATCTCTCTCGAATACAATCGGTATAAATTTTCTCTGTTCTATCTTGTTGTATACTTCCGATGATATAATTTGTGTTTCTGTACCTACACCACCGGCTCTTTCATTTGCTTTCTTTGCATAAATAGGATCTATAAGAATCAGTACATTGGTAATACTCTCATCTAAAACACTTTTTTCCATGAATTTAAAGGTATCATTGCCTTCTTTTAGCTGCCATTTATCAAAAATGACATCTACACCATCTCCTTTAAGATTTGCAGCTAAAGCAATAACCTTCTCATCATGTTCCTGTGATCCCCAAGCATATGAAATAAAAATCTTAGGATGTTCAATTCTCTTCTTCATCTGTATCAATTCCCATGTATTCCTTTCAAAATAAGTATTCTTTATCACTATTTTATAATCACTATGACTTATACTCTCCCGTAACCTCTTTTATCATTCCCTCATGCCAATCTACGGTCTCTAATGGCATTTCGTGGTATTTGTCAAAAATTTCATACAGATACTTGTACTTAACTTTATTTTTAATTATCTTCTTGAGAGAATCAGTATTCATTGAAATAATTTTCATTCCTACAAAGGTTTCTTCATCTCGAGTAGGAAAATTTTAGAAAAAATTTTCCTACTCCCATTCTATCGTTGCCGGCGGTTTGCTCGTGATGTCGTAGACGACGCGGTTGACGTGGGCTACTTCGTTCACGATACGGGCACTGATGGTTTGCAACACTTCCCAAGGGATGCGAGCGAAGTCACTCGTCATGCCGTCGATACTCGTTACGGCACGGATTCCAATCGTGTAGTCGTACGTTCTGCCGTCTCCCATTACCCCAACGCTGCGGATGCCTGGAAGGACGGTGAAGTATTGCCATACGTCGCGTTCAAGGCCGTTTTTGGCGATTTCTTCGCGTAAGATGGCGTCTGATTCGCGGACGATTTCAAGTTTTTCTTCGGTTACCTCCCCAAGCACACGAATTCCAAGCCCTGGTCCTGGGAATGGTTGGCGCCATACGATAGAGTCTGGCATGCCAAGCGCCGTTCCTAAAGCGCGCACTTCGTCTTTGAAGAGCGTGTTCAGTGGTTCAATCAGTTCGAATTGCATATCCTCTGGAAGTCCCCCTACGTTATGGTGAGACTTAATAGTTTGTGCTGTTTTGGTTCCGGATTCGATGATATCTGTGTAGAGCGTTCCTTGCGCAAGGAAATCCACGTCTGTGAGTTTTGCCGCTTCGTCGTCGAATACGTACACGAACTCATTTCCGATAATCTTCCGTTTTTGTTCAGGGTCGCTCACGCCTTTTAGTTTCGATAGGAAACGTTCCTGAGCGTTCACGCGGATAATATTGAGGCCAAATTTACCAGAAAGGCTCTCCATCACTTGGTCGCCTTCCCCTTTACGAAGCAAGCCGTGGTCTACAAAAATACAGATGAGTTGGTCACCGATTGCTTTTTGCAAGAGAACCCCAACGACACTTGAGTCCACCCCACCAGATAGTCCAAGTAACACTTTCTTATGACCTACTTTTTCGCGAATTTTCGCAATTTCCATTTCAATAAAGCTGTCCATCGACCAGTCGCCTCTTGCCCCACAAATATCGAACACGAAGTTACGAAGCATGTCGTTTCCGTGAATACTGTGGCGCACTTCTGGGTGGAACTGCACGCCGTAAATGCGACGTTCTTGGTTTTCAAATGCCGCAAATGGCGTATGCGCATTCGAAGCCGTCACGCTGAATCCTTCCGGAATCGCAGTAATACGGTCGCCGTGGCTCATGAGTACCTCTTCCTCTTCAGCTAACCCTTTGAAAATGCCTGAAGTCGTGTTAAAGACATCGACTTTCGCAGACCCATATTCACGCGTTGTAGACGATTCTACCTTCCCACCGAACAGATGCGTTGTCAGTTGCATCCCGTAGCAAATCCCAAGCACCGGAATTCCCAATTCAAAAATCGCAGGATCCACGGTAAAAGCATCCTCTGCATAAACGCTATGTGGTCCCCCAGAGAAAATAATCCCTTTAACGTTGCCATGTACCTTAATTTCTTCGGCTGTAATGTCGTTGTGTAGCAACTCGCTGAACACACCGAATTCACGAATACGGCGCGTAATCAACTGATTGTACTGACTTCCGAAGTCGAGCACGATAATCTTTTCTAATGAAGTGGTTTGAGCTGTCATAAGTGGCCTCCTTAGTTTTAGTTCTTTTTCATTGTAACAGAAAAGCACGAAAATTGCTTTAAAAAATGAATTTTTTGTTCGGATTTTTAAATCCTGTTTCCCGCGTCATACCAAGCTTTCATTCGGATATACAAATCAGTATATAGAGTGTACACTCAACCTCTGCGCCCTTTACAAACATTGTCAAATCAACGTTTAGAACTGTTGACATCACGACAAAAAATTGTGTTTTTATTTTTTTGAAAAGTAGCATATATGCTACAGTAGCAAATATGCTACTTTTTGCTTTTTAACAAAAAACTAGCCAATAGACATGCTACTGGCTAGAGATTGTATTCATTTAACATTTTTCAAGAATTACCGTTCTCGCTTTGTCCTCGGTATCGCCACTTTCATCAAACCCATCATACGGAGCTTTCGGGTCTTGCACTTTTGGTTTGCTCCTCAAGGCATTACAGATTTCACCCACATGGCGAAATGCAAACTCAAAGTCATCAGTCCATCCGGTATGTCCCGTAATGATTTTCATCGTCTGATTTCTCTTTCTAAGTTTTTCTTCTAATTTTTTCAGTGAAGTACACTGTAATTTCCCATCTTCTGCGAGCGTGTTTAAAAACGCATAACCACCATCCGCACCAAACCAAATCGTGTCTCCAGTGAACAAATACGCATCATCGATTAAATACACTAAATGTCCCCACGTATGACCAGGTACAAGAAAGGCTTCAATTTTAATATCGTGAATATAGAAAATCTCCCCATCTTCTATCAATATTTTGTCATTTTCGATATGCACTTGCGGAAGTTTATAGAGCCCCCAGTATACTTTGCGCCGAACTCGGCCTTCTAAGTAGTCATTCTCGACACGACCCACATAGATTTTTGCCTTTTTAAACAACCCCTGGCCATCGACTTCTATCGCTCCAACGTGGTCCGTATCTTGGTGCGTAATGAGAATCTCGTTGATACTTTCTGGACGAATATCTAGCCACCGCATTTTTTCGGCAAGCCTGTCATAGTTATATCCAGCGTCAATCATAATCGTATAACCGTCTTTGGTGTAAAAGTAAATATTGGCCACATATTCCCGGATACAACTTACTCTTTCGTCGATATGGCCCGTGTTTAGTGGTTTGAAAATTTCCTTTCCTCTAAACATAAACGACATGAACTTTTGTTGCTTTAAAGAATCTTTTTTCGCCATCGCTCTCACCTTGATTCTTTTGTCTTGGCGATTCTAAAATCTAATTCTCTTGATTGGAATCCATCGATTCACTTTTGCACAGTATTCCTTATAGGCTTCTCCGTGTAGTTCGTAGAGCCATTTTTCATCGGTAATACGAATCACGACGGTTAATAACACCCACTGAATCGGAATCAGAATCAGCAACCACATATTATGCATGGTTAAGGTAATCCCGATGCAGCTGAGCCACCACGAAAAGTAAATTGGATTGCGAGTGCGCGCGTAAATTCCTGTTGTCTTGAGTTCGCTAGTTTGGATAGTTGTGCTAATAAACGACTTCACCCCGCTGAGCCACTGAATTCTCGCTGCAACGATCATTAAGAGGAAGCCCATCAGATAAAACAAATCTTTAAAGCCACCCTTTAACAGTCCGCTCTCGAGCACTGACTGACTCAGCAGCCAACCAGTCAAATTCATCACAAGGAGAGTTATGTATAGGTAAGGCGCTGCTCCATAAGTCGGTATTTTTTGATGTTTTTTTTGATCACTTTTTAAGGACATGTTCTCACCTCATTGTTAAAGAAATCATACTACAAGCTACATTTTTTCACCTACATTGTACCACTACTATTCCGCATTTTAAACAGGTTTTTTAAGGATTTTTCAAAAAAAGAGATTCCCCCACAAATAGGAATCTCTCTTCATTTATTGAGTATTCAGTTATGTCTTTTTAGTCCTCTAACACAAAAATCTCTTCAACATTGAGCTGGAGTAACCTTGCAATCTTCATCGCAAGTTCAAGGGTAGGATTATATTTATCATTCTCAATGGCAATAATGGTCTGTCTGCTTACACCCAACGTTTTTGCCATATCCTCTTGTCGCAATCCTGCTGCTTTTCTTAGCTGTTTAATATTATTTTTTTCATATGCCATCACGCTTTCTGAAAAAAATAAACGCCAACAGCCAATAATACGATAACAGTAACAACTGCTAGAATGACTCCTTGAACAAGTTTATTTGGTTCTTTATACTCTTCATCACCAGCAATCATATTGCGTTTCATTGCGGTTTGAGCAAATCCTTGCACACTTACAGATAAGAGCAAAATTAAACAAGGAAGCATTTCAAGTTTGCCACCACCAACAAGTGCTTGATAGATATTAAATCCTGTCCATGCACATAAACCCAAAAGTGCTGTTTTATAGCCCCACGCCTCAGAACGCAACTGAATATCTCTGTCCATTTCATCCATCTTTTTCATGGCTTTGTTCCTCCAAATTTTTTTGTAATAATGTCAAGAGCTCTTTACATTTCAAATTATACTCTCCTATCTAAAAATGTCAAGAGATTTTTACATTTTATTTTTTACTTTTTTGCAATGAACAAAGATGTACTCCTTCTTACGATTCCCCGTACTCTTACTAAGAATCCCGTACCGCTTCATTCACCTACAACATCAGGGCACACATAATTTTGTGCAAAAAAATAAATCGATTACGGAAAATCGAGCGGATTTAAATGCTAATTATAAAACAAACTTTAATGATTTAAACGCAGTAGCTGATTGGATTAAGCTTCATCACTCGTGATTTGCTTAATCCTAATCAGCTTTGCGGGGGTAAGACGACGAAGAAAAACAGACTCACACTGTGAGTCTGTTTCTTTCTTCTGTCTTACTCCCAAGGATTTTGAGTAGTCGATATACCTAATATTTTTTAATTTGCACAAAATCTATGTGATGCCCCACCGTTTTATGTAGGATGAAGTCGGCGCGGGTTTTCGTTGGTAAGATGTACTCCTTAAGGTTCTTCAGGTTAGTCTTCTGCCATACATCTTTCGCCATCGCAATCGCGTCCGCACGATTCCCAATCGCATATTGATAGTAATAGTTATCCGGCTGTGATTTCGCACGGTCCATCAACAATTCGAAACGCTCCAAGTACCATTGCTCAATCAGCGTAGCGTCGGCATCTACGAAAATCGACCAGTCGAAGAAATCACTCACGTAAATTTCACGATTTGGCGGTAGTTGCAACACATTAATCCCCTCAACAATCAAGATGTCTGGAGACTCAATCGTCTGCACTTCCCCTGGCACAATATCGTAAATCTCATGCGAGTAGACCGGTGCATCCACGCTTGGATTTCCCGTCTTCACTTCGAGTAAGAAATGAACGAGGGCTTCCATGTCGTAACTTTCCGGGAATCCCTTGCGATCTAAAATGCCGCGGTTAATCAGCTCCTGAGTCGGTAATAAGAATCCGTCTGTCGTCATTAGGAACACGCGCTTATTCGGGTAGCGTTGTTGTAGCATTGTTTGCATCAAGCGGGCAGTCGTACTTTTCCCGACGGCCACACTCCCAGAAACCCCGATAATAAACGGCACCGTCTTCTTCGTTTGATGAAGAAATTGCTGTTCCTCCGTGCGTAATTCAATATGTTTTTTAAAGTATAAATCGAAATAATCGAGCATTGGCACATACACTTCTTGCACGTCCTGTAGGGAAATGCGGTCGTTTAATGAGGTTAAGTGCGCAAGTTCTTCTCTCGTCATTGTGAATGGATGGGCACCTTCGTACTGGCTCCACTCTTCTCGTTTAATTTGGTAATACGTCTCGTTTTCTTTCAACGGATTCGTCTCCTTCAGCTACTGAGTCCTATCCTTGAATTGTACCACATGTTGAACGCGGTTTCTATTTTTCATTATCTTAAGTTTTTCCCATGAAATCGCCGTGTTTGTTTACGTAATGGCGTGGATTTAGTAGAATGAAAAGTGAATATAAGGAAAGGATTTGTCGTATGAAACCACAAACAGGAACAGGTCTGGCAAATGGGAAGATTATTCTTGCCGGTGAACATGCCGTTGTGTACCACGAACCAGCGATTGCACTGCCAATTGACGCGGTTTACGTAAAGGCGGATATCGTCTCTGCACAAATGGGCCAAACGATTGAATGTGAACTTTATACAGGTGACGTAAACGAGATGCCAATTTCAATGGCAGGGCTACAATTTGCGATTCTCGAAGCATTCAAACGTGCCTCTTCAAAGAAGTAACGGCTCATACTTTTACGCTCTCGATTGAGTCAACGATTCCTGCAGAACGTGGAATGGGCTCCAGCGCTGCAGTCAGCGTTGCGGTGGTCCGTGCCATTTTCGATTTCTTGGATGCGACTCTTCCTGAAGAAACCTTATGGGACATCGTTCAAGGCGCAGAAACCATTTCGCATGGAAATCCGAGTGGCGTCGATACGGCGACAACGAGCGGGACGCGTCCTGTATTTTTCCAAAAAGAACAAGAACTACAAACACTCCACCTCGATATTCCAGCATACCTCGTAATTGCCGATTCGGGTGTTACTGGGAATACGAAGCAAGCGGTCCAGCATGTGAGTACCTTGCAAGAACGCATCATCGACCCTACTACAAAGGAAACTGGCTCGGATGCAGTTCAATCGATTGGCGCTATCGTGAATGAAACGAAAGAGGCCATCGAGGAACAAAACCCTCAAAAACTAGGGCAACTGATGAGTAAAAATCATGAGCGTCTCCAACAACTCGGCGTGTCGCATGACGTCATCGATACACTCGTCGATACGGCCCATCAAAATAACGCACTTGGGGCGAAAGTCACAGGCGGCGGCCTTGGCGGATGCATGATTGCCCTCGTTGAAACCGAGGAAGACGCCCTTCATTTACAAGAACAATTCATGAAACAAGGAGCGCAGGCGGTCTGGATTCAGTCGCTGGCGAAAAAGGAGAATACCAAATGACATCGAACATTGGAATCACGCGTGCGCATACGAATATCGCACTGATTAAATATTGGGGCAAGGAAAATAAGGAGCTCTTCATTCCGATGAATAGCAGCCTTTCTTTGACCCTCGAAGCCTTTTATACCGATACTAAAGTCGAACTCACAGACGCCTTAACGGAAGACGAGTTCTATCTTAACGGCACCAAACAAGACGAAGCGGCAACGGCTAAAATTACGCGCTTTTTAGACTTGTTCCGCGCTGAAACTGGAGACACCCGTCGTGCTCGTGTGGAGAGTCTGAACTTTGTACCAACAGCAGCAGGCCTTGCGAGCTCTGCTTCCGCCTTTGCGGCACTGGCAGGTGCGATGAACGAGGCGACAGGCCTTCTGTTGCCTGCACAACAATTATCGACTTACGCTCGTCGTGGTAGCGGCAGTGCTACTCGTAGTTTATTTGGCGGATTTGTCGAATGGAACAAGGGCGACTCCAACGAGAACAGCATGGCCATCCCTGTCGACGATGCGAAATTGACATTGGGATGATTATTATCGTCGTTAGCGCAGCCGAGAAGAAAATTTCGAGTCGTGCCGGCATGGAATTGACCGTTTCCACTTCTCCGTTTTACGAAGGTTGGGTCACTTCAGCGGCGACCGATTTAGCCGACATCAAAGAGGCCATCAAGGACCGCGACATTCATCGCATCGGCTCTATTGCGGAATTTAACGGCATGAAAATGCACGCTACGATGCTGGCAAGTAACCCTCCATTCTGTTATTTCGAACCGGAGAGTATTATCGCCCAACAAACGATTCGCACGATTCGAGAAGAACGAGGTATTCCGGCCTACTTCACGATGGATGCTGGGCCAAACGTCAAAGTGATCTGCAAGGCGAGTGATATTCCTGCGATTATGGAAGAACTTAGAAAAGTATTCCCGAGTGAAAAACTCATCCCTACGCTTCCAGGAGAAGGCATTCGTACATTGACAGAAGACGAATGGAACGCTTCTCGTGCAGCTTTTGAAGGGAAGTGAGCGCGTGACGATTACTTCAAAAGCTCCTGGTAAACTCTTTATCGCCGGAGAATATGCGGTTGTCGAACCCGGACATGGTGCCATTGTCGCAGCGGTGTCGCGTTACTTAACCGTCACAATCGACGAAACTACTAGTGTAGGAACCTTAACCTCTACGCAAAATCCAGATGTCGTTGTGGAATGGACTCGCGAAGGTGAACTGTTCCGTGCAAAGGGAGAGCATCCCTATAAACTAGTCGAAGAAGCGATTCTGGTCACAGAGCAGTATGTTCGAGAAAGTGGCAAGGCAACGAACGCTCTCTACTCGCTTTCGATTACAAGTGAACTCGATGACGCTAAGCGTGGTATTAAATACGGACTCGGTTCCAGTGGTGCCGTTGTAGTCGCAACGATTCAAGCTGTTCTTGATTTTTACAAGACTCCGCGCACGCCTCTACTTGTCTATAAGCTGAGTGTTTTAACGAATCTCCGCTTATCCCAACGTGGATCCTTTGGAGATACCGCCGCCTCTTCTTTTAGAGGAATGGTGTATTACACAAGCCCAGACCGAAGCGATTTACTCGAACAATTACAAAACCAATCAATTAAAGCCATTTGCGATGCCGACTGGAAAGACCTCACCATTACACGTCTTCCAGAAATCCCAAACTTCACCCTCTTAGTAGGATGGACAGGACAAGTCGCTATCACCGATTCACTCATTCAAGCCACTGAGAAGAAACGCAAAGTCGAAACCGATAGCGTCTTTTACAAGGAATTTCTCGCAAAAGAGTCACGCCATCGTTCAAGGCCTACAAAACGCTTGGAACAAACAAGACATCCTGGCCTTACAAGAAGGCATCCGTGCCAACCGTGCACTCTTAAATGAATTTGCAAAAGTGATGCAGCTAGAAATTGAAACCCCTGCACTCCAAACACTCTGCGCCCTCGCAGAACAAAATGGCGCCTGCGCAAAAACGTCCGGCGCTGGTGGTGGCGACTGTGGCATTTGCTTTACACAAAACGAAACCGAGAGACAACAAATTGAAACTCAATGGGCTAAGGCTCAAATTCAAGTGCTTCCGATTGCTATCGCTGAAGCCTGGTAAAGGAGATTAATGATGGATTTATTTCAACAACAAATGAATCGAAAGGACGAGCATGTCGGTCATGCAAACCAGCAATACCGTGCAACGAGCGCTCCTGAATTCGTGGAAACGCGCTTCGTTCATCATCCCTTCACAAGCGTTGATGTGGCGGATGTAACATTACAAACGAAACTTGCTGGACTCACCTTCGACGTTCCATTTTTCATCAACGCCATCACAGGCGGAAGTCCACTCACGACTGCGTTAAACCAGCGCTTAGCCATCTTGGCACGTGAAACAGGCATGGCAATGGCTACCGGTTCGATGAGTATCGCGATGAAATTTCCGGAAAGTGCACAAAGCTTCAAGGTGATTCGCCAGGAAAATCCAAATGGAATCCTCTTTGCGAACCTTGGGGCACATTACGATGCTGAGGCTGCTAAACGCGCTGTTGAGATCATCGAAGCAAACGCGATTCAAATTCACGTCAACCGTGCACAAGAACTCGTGATGCCAGAAGGTGACCGCGTCTTTAGCAATTGGCTTAAAAACATCGAAGAAATCGTCAAAGCGAGTGCCGTTCCCGTTATCGTAAAAGAAGTCGGATTCGGATTTAGCCGTGAAGCCATCGCGCAACTAGAGAGTATCGGAGTTGCTGCTATCGACATTAGCGGTACTGGAGGTACGAATTTCGCCAAAATTGAAAACGGCCGTCGCAAAGAAGATAAACTCGATTTCCTAGAAGACTGGGGGCAAACGACCTTGACGTCGCTCATGGAAGCCCAAGGAAGCCGCACCCCAATCATCGCTTCCGGCGGTGTGAAGACGCCAATGGACATGGCCAAATGCTTCGCGCTCGGAGCCAGTCTTGTCGGATTGTCTGGTGAAATGTTGCATCTCGTACGTAAAGAAGACTCCCTTCCAGACGCAATTCATACGGTTCAAACATGGAAAGAGCAACTGACAACGATCTTAACGCTTGTCGGTGCTGATAGTATTTCTAGTCTCCAACAAGCTCCTATCGTGGTCGCACCAAGCATCCAAAACTGGTGTGATGCCCGCGGGATTGATTGGAAACATCTTGCACAACGTTAAAACAAAAACAGCTTAGGCAATGCCTAAGCTGTTTTCTATTTCTATGGGAAAAATAAGTAATGGATAATGCGCAATACGTAGAAGAAAATCCCCACGATGAGTAAAATAACCATCGCGACATGCACATACGGCCCTGCTGGGGTATTCACGAAGGCTTGTAGCGCTGGAATTTTCGTATATAAGATAAAGTACAAGGCACTAATCCAAAACCCGAGTCCCAATAATCTTTTCATACGGCGTCCTTTCTATAAAACGAAGTACTGCATGATTAAGCTAGTGACAGTCACCATAAACCAAGTAGCTAAACCGGTTAAGATTGGTTTTGCTCCTGCTTCTTTGAATTGTTGGAAGGATACTTGCATTCCGATACCTGCTAATGCCATCGCCATCAACCAGTTAGACGCTAATTTTGCATACGGTACAAGGAAACTTGGGAATAATCCCACACTTGTAATGATGGAAGCGACCATAAACCAGATGATAAACATTGGTACGATATTCTTCCATTGAACGCTTTGTCCTTCTTGTTTCATGCGACGTGCTTCGACAAATGATAATACGAGGCAGGCTGGAACAATCATCAACGCACGAGTAAGTTTCACGATTGTCGCGATTTCTAACGCTTCTGCACTGTAACTTGCGCCGGCTGCGACCACGCTTGATGTATCGTTAATCGCTGTTCCTGCGAAAAGTCCGAATTGCGACGCGTCCATGTTCATCAAGTGTCCTAAGAATGGGAATAGGAATACCGCGATGACGTTGAATAGGAAAATGGTTGAAATCGACAATGCGACTTCATCGTCTTCTGCTTTAATAATCGGTGAAGCTGCCGCAATCGCAGAGCCCCCGCAAATCGCAGTCCCGAAACCAACAAGAATCTTCAGCGGACGAGACAATTTGAAGAAATTTCCTACAAGTAGCGCTGTTAGAAACGCAATCAAGATGGTCACAATCGTCACTGGGAATGATGAAGCACCTGTTTGGCTCACTTGCGCAAATGACATTGTAAATCCTAGTGCGATAATCGAATAATGCAATAATTTTTTCGCTGAATAATTGATTCCCGGTCTAAAATCACTTGGGATTTTCCAAAATTGGTTCAAGACCATCCCTAAAATAATAGCAAATACCGCACTCCCAATCACTGGGAATAGCTTATCGAGCATGACTGAGACAACCGCTATAGCAAATGTACACAGCAATCCTTTTCTTTTTTCCATGAATGATGACATTTTATCAGATCCTTTCAATACTAAATCTTTACTAGTATAGCACACTCCGCCTTGATTTTCGAACACAAATTGAAAAAGTGCATCCTCCTTTAAAATTAACCGTGTGCAATTCGACACGGTTTACTATCACAAAAACCGCTTAGAATCACGCATCCATGCTGACTCTAAGCGGTTATTTTTTAGAATTGTTTTACGACAACCCCATCAGGAGTTCCTACAAGCACGATATCCGTCATGTTTGTGAAGAGACCTTGCTCTACCACGCCTGTCATGCCTTTGATTTTTTCTCCAAATGCGATTGGGTCTTTAATTGGATAGACATCCAAGTCGATAATGTAGTTTTTGCTATCGGTTAAGTAACGTTCTCCGTCACGTTCGCGGAATGTTGGTTTGTATCCTAGCGCTTCAAAACGTTTGAATAATTGTTCTGATCCGTACGGCACCACTTCCACTGGTAATGGGAAACGACCTAAGTAGTCGACCATTTTTGATTCGTCTACAATCCAGATAACACTTTTTGATTGTTCGGCAACGATTTTTTCGAATAATAACGCACCACCGCCACCTTTGATTCCTGAAAAATCTGGAGCGATTTCGTCTGCGCCGTCAATCGTTACGTCGATATAGTCCACTTCATCCACGCTCTTCAATGGAATTCCAAGCGCTTCTGCTTGTTTCTTCGTTGCTAAAGAAGTCGTTACTCCCACGATTTCAAGACCTTCTTCTTTCACGCGGCGACCGATTTCTTCTACAAAATAGTAGGCTGTCGAACCAGTTCCTAGACCAACCGTCATTCCACTTTCTACATATTCTGCGGCTTTCTTGCCGACTAATTCCTTCATGTTCATTCAAGCTTCCCCCTGAGAAATAATCTATGTTGAGTATAGCATAACTACCTTCGTCAAACTATCTCTCCTCGTAAATTTCTACTTCTTTTTATGCGACGCGGCTGCTTCTAAGGCGCGTTTTAAATAACGACCCGTGTGACTATTTTTATCCTTTGCCACTTCTTCAGGCGTCCCTGTCGCAATGACAAGTCCACCACCGCTACCGCCTTCTGGTCCCATATCAATGATATAGTCAGCCGTCTTAATCACATCTAAGTTATGTTCGATAACAAGAACGGTATTCCCTGCTTCGACTAAACGATTCAACACTTCGAGTAGACGCGCGATATCGTCTGTATGCAATCCAGTTGTTGGTTCATCGAGCACGTAGAAGGTATTCCCCGTTGAAACCCGTTGGAGTTCGCTGGCTAACTTCATCCGTTGCGCTTCTCCTCCAGAGAGCGTTGTGGCAGATTGGCCTAGCGTTACGTAGCCAAGACCAACATCTTTAATCGTTTGTAATTTACGTTTGATTTTTGGTACGGCTTGGAAAAATTCCACCGCCTCTTCGACCGTTAATTCAAGAATATCCGCGATACTCTTTCCTTTGTACTTCACTTCGAGCGTTTCAGAGTTATAACGCGTTCCATGACACACTTCACACGGCACATATACGTCCGGAAGGAAGTGCATCTCGATTTTCAGAATGCCGTCCCCTTTACAAGACTCGCATCGTCCACCCTTCACGTTGAAACTGAAGCGGCCTTTCTTGTATCCACGGATTTTGGCTTCGTTTGTTGTCGCAAATAAATCACGAATATCGTCAAATACACCCGTATACGTCGCTGGATTGCTTCGTGGTGTTCTTCCGATTGGGCTTTGGTCGATATCGATAATCTTATCGAGTGTTTCAAATCCAGAAATGCTCTTGAACTTCCCTGGCTTTTCCTTCGTACGTGTAATCTCACGCGCTAAGGCTTTCTTCAATACGCTGTTGACAAGCGAGCTCTTTCCAGAACCCGACACCCCTGTCACGGCCGCAAAACGTCCAAGCGGCACATCCACATCGATGCCGCGTAAGTTATTTTCCGCAGCGCCTTTTAAATGGATCCAGCCTTTATCTTCTCTGCGACGTTCGCTTGGGACAGGAATGTATTTTTTCCCAGCTAAATATTGACCTGTCAGTGATTTAGCATTCTTCTCCACTTCTTTTGGAGTTCCTGCAGCGATAATCTCGCCACCAAACTCACCCGCACCTGGACCGATATCAATTAAGTAGTCGGCAGCACGCATCGTGTCTTCGTCATGTTCTACGACAATCAAGGTATTTCCAAGATCACGCATGCTCTTCAATGAGTCAATTAAGCGGTCATTGTCGCGTTGGTGAAGTCCAATCGAAGGCTCATCTAAAATATAGAGTACTCCCGATAGGTTTGAACCGATTTGCGTCGCTAAACGAATGCGTTGCGCTTCTCCCCCTGATAACGTTCCAGCAGCACGGCTCAATGTTAAGTATTGCACCCAACATTGCGTAAGAATTTCAAACGAGAGCTTACTTCTTTTAAGATTGGCGCAGCGATTTGCTCGTCAGTTTCAGATAAGTGTAAGTCCTTGAAGAAATCAATCTCATCATCTACAGACAGTGCCAACACTTCACTAATGTTTTTGTCTCCGACTTTGACAGACAACGCCTGTTCATTTAAACGGAAGCCATGACATCTCTTACACTCAGATTCTGTCATATATTGGCGCATTTGTTCACGTGTGAAATCACTATTGGTTTCACGGTAACGGCGCTCTACGTTGACGGCAACCCCTTCAAAAGGAATTTCCACATCACGCACGCCACCAAATTCATTTTCATAATGGAACTTGAAAGTCGCATCTCCTGAACCGTATAACACCATATTCTTTTGCGACTGCGTCAATTTCTCGAACGGAATATCCATCGGAACCTTGAACTGTTTACAAAACTGTTCCAGCATTGTTGGATAGTAGTTCGAACTAATGGGATTCCACGGAACAAGCGCTCCTTCTTCCAACGTTAAGTTCTTATCTGGAACGATTAAATCTAAGTCGACTTCGAGTTTTGACCCTAAACCGTCACACTCAGGACACGCTCCAAACGGCGCATTGAATGAGAAGAGACGTGGCTCTAATTCGCCCACCGTAAATCCACAAATCGGACATGAATGGTGTTCGCTGAAGAGATGTTCTTCCCCACCAATCACATCGACAATCGCATAGCCTTCCGCTAAACGAAGGGCTGCTTCAATCGAATCGAATAGACGTGAACGACTCTTATCGCTGACGACGATACGGTCCACGACGATTTCAATATTATGCTTCTTGTTCTTCTCGAGATTGAATTCTTCAGTGACTTCATGCATCTCGCCATCCACGCGCACACGCACATAGCCGTCTTTTTGAATCTTCTCGAGACTTTCTTATGCTCGCCTTTCTTCTGAACGACAACTGGCGCCAACACTTGAATCTTAGTCTTCTCTGGCATCGCCATGACGCGGTTTACCATTTGTTCTAAGGATTGGCTTTCAATCGGTGTTCCGTCATTTGGACAGATGGGTTTCCCCACACGCGCATATAATAAACGTAAATAGTCATTAATCTCCGTCACCGTTCCAACCGTTGAACGTGGATTCCGTGACGTTGTTTTTTGGTCAATGGCAATCGCTGGACTCAGCCCGTCGATACTATCGACGTCTGGTTTGTCCATTTGCCCTAAAAATTGACGTGCGTATGCAGATAGACTCTCTACATAACGACGTTGACCTTCTGCGTATAATGTATCAAACGCCAATGAGCTCTTCCCTGAGCCTGATAGTCCTGTAATCACGACAAACTTGTCACGAGGAATGCTCACATCAATATTTTTCAAATTATGAGATCGCGCACCATGCACGACAATATGGTCTTTTGCCATTTCTATACCTCTTTTTTAATCGATACCTCTATTGTATCAGACTTTTCGAACGCGAACAAATGTTCTTACAGTTTCACTTCGATTTCCACTGGACAGTGGTCGCTTCCTGTGACATCGCTACGAATGTCGACTTCTTTTAGAAGCTGTGCGAGTGCCTCAGATACAACAAAATAGTCAATTCTCCATCCAATATTTCGTGCACGAGCACCACCCATGTAGCTCCACCAGCTATACGCCCCTACTGTGTCAGGATGTAAGTAGCGGAACGCATCCACTAAGCCGCTTGAAACAACTTGGTCGAATTTCGCACGTTCTTCTTTGGTGAATCCGGCATTATTGACATTCGTTTTTGGATTCGCTAAGTCGATTTCCTTATGCGCCACGTTCAAGTCACCACAGAAAATCACCGGTTTTGTTTCTTCTAGTTTCTTAATGTATGCAAGAAAATCATCTTCCCATACTTGGCGATACGCTAGACGTGATAAGTCGCGTTTCGCATTTGGCGTATAGACCGTCACTAAGTAAAATTTCTCGAATTCGGCTGTAATCACACGTCCCTCTTGGTCATGTTCTTCGATGCCGATGCCATATGTTACCGATAGTGGTTTTACTTTGGTGAAGATGGCCGTTCCAGAATAGCCTTTTTTCACAGCTGAGTTGAAATACACATCATACTCGCTAAACTCCATGCCAAGTTCCACTTGATCTTGTTGCGCCTTTGTTTCTTGTAGGCATAAAATATCTGGATTACTTTCTAATACGTACTCTTGTAGAGCCCCTTTATTTAATACAGAACGAATTCCGTTCACATTCCACGTTGCTAATTTCATATTTTTCCCTCCATTACGTCCCTTCCATAGTATCAACTCTAGGGCCTTTTTGCGAATAAAAATAACCAGCAGAAAGCATTTCTGCCTCCTACTTGTTATTTGAGTTTTTCTTTAAATTGTTTTAGTGAACCTTGGTTTTCTTCTGGCAAGCAAACATAGAAGCTTGTTTGACCATTTTCAGATTCCGCATACATCATACCGCCATGCGACTTTACAATGTTCTCAGCAATCGCCAGACCAAGTCCGGTTCCGCCTGTTTCTTTAGAACGGGATGCTTCTGCGCGGTAGAAACGTGCAAAGAGTTGTTCCAACACTTCTTTCGAAATTGGATCTCCGGCGTTTCGAACGGCAATTGTCACGACTCCATCATTTCTTAATACTTCCATCGTGATGACAGAATCTTCGTGGCCGTATTTAATCGCATTCGATAAGAGATTATTAATCACGCGCACCATTTTCTCGGCATCGAGTTCCAGAACGACATCGCGGTTATTCGGCGAGACTTCAATCGCCATCTTGCGTTTTTGCGCCTCGAGCTCGAAGTCCGCTGCTACTTGCTCTAAGAAATTTACGATTGGAATATCATTGAGTCTAAGCGGTGCTCCATTTGGACGCGTCGTCGTATATTCGAATAAGTCGTCCACGAGTAATTTCATCTGTTCCGCCTTCGAATACGCGATTTCCGCATAGCGTTTCGCATCGGCGCTCTCGACATTTGGCTGATTTACAATCAACCCAAGATATCCCGATAATCGACGTCAATGGTGTACGAATATCATGCGATACATTGGTAATCAATTCGTCCTTCGACTTCTCAATCGCACGTTCATCCTCTAACGCGTTTACGGTCGAATCTACCAAGCGGTTAATCGAGTTTACAACTTGTCCCATGTCTCCTGAGAGTCTGAACGGAATTCGTCTGTCATACTGTCCGTCCGCAATCAAATGCAATTCCTCCAAAATATGGTTTAACTGCATTTGTTGGTATCTTCGCATCAAGCGCCAGTAAGTAAATGCCACTGCAAAAACGACCGATGTAATCGTAAAGATGTTTTTATAGAAACACAATTTGATCACGCTCAATATGCCATACTTCACGAGCAGAGAACTCAACTGAGATGAACCCTGGCTCATTAATGAGTTGGCTGACCATCACGAGAATTCCTAAATATAAAAGGAATACGATACACAGCGTCACGATTCCTTCTAGTACGAGTTCGCTGATTTCCTTTGGTGTGAGCGTCAAGAGTGTCGGTTCGTTTTTACCTTTTCGAAGGTGAAGAACTTTTTTATTATTTGTCTTCAATCTTGTAGCCTACTCCCCATACTGTTTCAATGACTTTTTCTCCACCAGTCGCTTCAGCAATCTTGTCGCGAAGGTGACTTACGTGTACCATTACCGTTTTCGTTGAAACGATACTTTCTTGTTGCCATACCGTTTCGAAGATTTCATCTGCACTAAATACGCGGTTTGGATGGCTTGCAAGTAAGTATAGAATTCCGAATTCTAATACCGTTAATTGAATTTCCGTACCATCTGTTGTTGTAACTTGGTGAGACTCTTTCTTAATCGTTAAAGGTCCGATGGTAATTTCTTCGTTAGCTGGGCCTTCTTGTGTAATCGTTGAACGGCGTAATAATGATTTCACACGCGCGATGACTTCAAGTGGGTTAAATGGTTTTGTAACGTAGTCGTCGGCACCATTTGTTAAGCCTTGGATTTTATCAATATCTGTTGATTTCGCACTTAATAATAGAATTGGCAATTGTGCATTTTCTTTACGCACTTCATGCACCACTGAGATTCCGTCTAAGCGAGGCATCATAATGTCCAAGATAATCATATCGATATCTGGATACATTTTTAATTTTTCAAGGGCTTGTTTCCCGTCATAGGCTTTTACAATTTCATAATTTTCGTTCTTTAAGTAAATCGTCAATAATTCAACGATTTCGCGATCATCATCTACTACTAAAATTTTCATGAGCATTCCCTCTTTTCATTCTTTTTCTACCTTATCGTATTAAAAATATAAGTTTTTTGCTAGTAATTTTTACGATTCTTGATGTTTACTTAATAAATTCCTAAGAAATGGCTTAAAAACGGCCTCTAACACGACCGTCACGCGAACTTTTGTTATAATGAAACACGAAGAACTCTAAAGGAGAATCGTATGACTCAATCACCTATTCAGCAGCAAACCATTCAATTGGTTGCCACACAAATTCCAAAAACTGAAAAACTAGAAGAGATGCTAACGCCATTTGCGCTCAATGAGACGCTGATTCGTCATCTGACAAAGGAAGAAGACGGCCCGTTCGTTCACTTCTGGACGCTTGAAGATATCGTGATTCTTGGGATGACCGATACGAAAGGTGCCTTATCTCGAACAAGGGCTTGAAAGACTGCGTGCTCATGGTTTTACGCCAGTTGTACGCCAAGCAGGTGGCCTAGCCGTTGTGAGTAACGAAGGGCATCTTAAACATCAGCTTGCTTTTTAAAAATAAACAAATGCCAACCATTAACGAAGCCTACGAATGGATGCAACAACTCATCCAGGAGACTTTCCCAGAAGCGGAAGCCCTTGGTGGAATCGAAGCTTTTGAAGTGGCAGACTCCTACTGCCCAGGAGATTACGACTTAAGCATTCAAAAGCGTAAAATTGCCGGGATTGCACAACGCCGATTGAAAGATGTTGTCTGTGTTTCGATTTACCTCAGTGTCTACGGTGACCAAAATCGTCGTGGGCTTGTTGTTCGTGATTTCTATGACCACGCAATCCAAGGTGAAGAAACGAAATGGCATTTCCCAGAAGTCAACGCCGATAGCATGTGGAATATTAGTGACGCCCTTGGAATCGACCTCACTATTGAAGACGTTCAAGTCCGTGTCTTGCAGGCTTTAACGAAACTTGGATGCACGCTGGAAGAGAACGAAACAGACTTTATTCACACTCCAGATCTCCAAAAAGCACTCGAGCGTTTTGTGAAACGACAATAATCCACCAAAAAACGCGGTATAAAAGCATTCTAAACGGTTACCCCTCTTGCTTTTCTACCGAAAATAGCATAAACTGAAAGTGCTTATGAGTATTATTCACAATCTAACCGAAAGAAGGCGCCAAACGCATGACTGAAGCATTTAAACGTGAAAAAGTATTTCGTGACCCAGTACACGATTATATCCACGTGCAACATCCAATTATTCTTGAATTAATTAATAGTCGTGAAATGCAACGACTCCGCAGAATCAAACAAACCGGAGCTTCGATGTACACTTTCCACACAGCGGAACATTCACGATTCTCTCACTCTCTAGGGGTATATGAAATCGCCCGTCGTATTTGCGACAACTTTGCGCGTAACTACGCGACACAAGAAGAAGGAGACGGACTATGGGACGACAGCAATCGCCTTGTTGTGCTCTGTGCTGCCCTCTTGCATGATATCGGGCACGGACCATACTCTCATACGTTCGAGAAAATCTTTGATACAAACCATGAACAAATCACCATCGACATCATCTTGTCTGAGGAAACAGAAGTCAATCAGATTTACGTAAAGTCTCTTCTACTTTCCCACAAGAAGTAGCCAGCGTGATTCAAAAAACACATCCAAATCCTCAAGTGGTGCAATTGATTTCGAGTCAAATCGATGCGGACCGTATGGACTACTTACTTCGTGACGCTTATTTCACAGGGGTGAACTACGGAACCTTCGACCTCACGCGTATCCTTCGTGTGATTCGTCCGTATAAAGGCGGCATTGCTTTTACGTATTCAGGAATGCACGCGGTAGAAGACTACATCGTGAGTCGTTATCAAATGTACATGCAAGTGTACTTCCACCCAGTTTCTCGCGGGATGGAAGTCGTGTTAAATCATTTATTGAAACGTGCTGCTGCTTGCTACCACTCAGAATTGAATCCATTAAGACACTCTGCAACGTTCTTGAAACCTTTCTTCGAGGGAACATGGACATTGGAAGACTACTTACGTCTCGATGACGGCGTATTGAACACATATTTCTCTCACTGGTTATTAGAAGAAGATGCCATCTTGAGCGACTTGTCAGATCGTTTCATCAACCGTCGTCCGTTCAAATCAGTGCCATTTAACCGTACCAATGATGGCGCTCAAATCGAACGCATGAAACAAATCGTAGAAGAAGTTGGGTTCGATCCAGAATACTACACTGCCATTAACAACAGTTTCGACTTGCCATACGATTTCTATCGTCCAGATTCGATTAAACCAAGAACGCAAATCGAGCTTGTCGAACGCAACGGTAATATGGTTGAGTTATCTCAAGTCAGTTCGATTGTAGATGCTATTTCCGGAAAAGTACGTGGTGACGAACGCCTCTACTTCCCTCGCGAAATGGTAAGCGGCGAAATGCAAAACGGCCTCTTTATGGACGACTATGCAGAATTCCAAAACATCGCCGCACAATTGGACGTGTTCTCTAATCAGATGAAATAACAGGATGTGAACAATCGCGCTCAGAAATGGAACGTTGGACCGGAACGCCGGAAGGGACTCGGAACGAGTCGTGCGGACGTTTCGGGAAACGCACGCCATTTCTGCGATTGTGAACTCAACTACACAGGATGTGAGCATCATCTACCAATTACTTTTTATAAATAAAAAACACAATATACCTTATAAGGTATATTGTGTTTTCCATATTTTACGAAGCTCTCCGAAAGTTTTACGTAATGGAATTTATGTATAAGCATTGTATTTTTGCTCAGATTCTTATTTTAAAGACGTCCAATTATCCAGCTCAAAACACTACTTAACGCTATTGAACAATTTTCAAGGAGGAACTATGGCTATCAAATTAATCGCCATCGATATCGACGGCACACTTATCAATTCAAAACGCGAAATCACCCCACGCGTAAAGGCTGCTTTAAACGCTGCAAGCGCACAAGGAGTCTATGTGGTTCTTTGTACAGGACGCCCATATCCTGGTGTAGAAGGATTGCTTCAAGAACTTGACCTTGTGAACGACCATGACTATGTCGTGACTTACAACGGAACTTTGGTACAACAAACAGGTTCGAAAAAAGCACTCGTTCGCTTCTCAATGACACATGATGATTTAGAACGCGTGAACGACTATGCTACAAAATACAATGTGCACTACCACGCCATCGACGAAGAAGCGATTTACGTTCCAACAGAAACAGTGGGCAAATACTCGATTCATGAAAGTGAACTTGTAGGAATGCCAATCGTTCATCAATTATACAAAGACATTCCAACGGATAAAGAATTCGTCAAAATCATGTTTGTCGATGAACCTGAAGTGTTAGAAGAATTAATACCAAATCTTTCTGACGACTTTAAGAGCCGCTACAACATTTTCCGTAGTGCGGGCTTCTACCTCGAAGTCATTCACCCTGAAGCGAGCAAAGGCAAAGCCGTGCATCATCTAGCCGATAAACTTGGCCTTACACGCGATGAAGTAATGTGCCTTGGGGACCACGAAAATGATCGTGACATGATTGAATACGCTGGTCTTGGCGTTGCGATGGGAAATGCGATTGATTCGATTAAAGAAATTGCTAACTTCGTGACAACAACGAATGACGAAGATGGCGTTGCTGTTGCCGTTGAAAAATTCGTTTTAAACAAGGAGAACTAGTCATGCTTCATGAGATGACTCTCTTTCCAAAACCGTATGCTTCTATTGCCTCCGGTCAAAAAACGATTGAACTTCGTCTCTATGATGAAAAGCGTCAATCGATTCAAATTGGTGATCAGATTCGATTTACCAATACCGAAGATGCTTCGCAAACAACACTCTGCGAAGTGGTTCAGTTGCATGTCTTTAAAAACTTTGCAGAACTGTACGAGAACCTACCGCTATTAAAATGCGGTTATACTCCAGAAGACGTGGAGAACGCACATCCCGATGACATGTTGACTTACTATTCCAAAGAAAAACAAGCTCAATATGGCGTTGTTGGCATCGAACTCAAACGTATATAACAAAACGAGTCTATTAGGCTCGTTTTTCTTTATTATTTTCAGGAATAGTAACGTAGATTTCCTGAAAGAAGACTAGTTTTTAGTTTTTCTAAATGAATTCAGGAACATTCTTTTGATTTTCAAGGTTTTAATCACTCATTTCCCGAATATTACAGGTTTAAAAAATTGTAATTTCCGTACTTTTGTGTATACTATAATAGTGTCTTAAAGAAAAAAAGGAGGACGAAACGATGAAATTAAAAAGAAGTGAACGTTTAATCGATATGACACAACGTCTATTAGATAACCCACATACGTTAATCTCATTAACAACATTTACAGCATTGTATCAGTCCGCAAAATCTTCTATTAGTGAGGATATTGCTATTATCAAGAAGACTTTTGAAAAGCAAGGTGTAGGGATTATTCGCACAGTACCAGGTGCTGCAGGGGGCGTGATTTTTGTTCCGAAAATCAAACGCGAACAAGCATTGGCTGCTGCGGAAAAACTAAAAGAGCAAATGAACGATGCAAGCCGTCTATTGCCAGGGGGATATATTTACCTTTCTGATTTACTTGCAAAACCAGATGTATTGCATGATTTAGGGAAAAATGATTGCATCTGCTTACGAAGATAAGAAAATCGATGCCGTTATGACGGTTGCAACAAAAGGGGTGCCAATCGCACAAACGGTTGCGAACTACTTAAACGTGCCATTCGTCATCGTGCGCCGTGATTCAAAAATTACGGAAGGTTCTACGGTAAGTATTAACTACGTTTCAGGTTCTTCTTCTCGCGTTGAGAAAATGGAATTATCAAAACGTACATTAGCTAGCGGATCAAATGTATTAATCGTCGACGACTTCTTGAAAGCCGGCGGTACAATCAACGGTATGCGTAGCCTTATTCAAGAGTTTGATTCAACAACAGCAGGTGCGGTTGTATTCTGTGAATCAGGGGTTTCAAACCACAACGTAACAGACTACTCTTCAATCATCAAAATTACAGAGATTGATACTGAAGCACAAACAATCAAAGCAGAACTAGGAAACTTCTTTGATACGCATGAATTTTTATAAGATAAAATGAAATAAAGCGAAGAGCCTCTAAGGTTCTTCGCTTTTTGTATGCATGAAAAATTATCATATATGATAATTTCGCTAAATGAAAAATAAGAATAGGGACCACAATGGTAATACTGCTAAATAAGCAATGGTTGTCATGGTCACCACATTCGTCGCAAAATCGACATCTCCTTTAGCTTCTGCCGCTAAAATTGGCATAATCACGAGGGTTGGAATGGTCGATTGAATGATAAAGGTTTCTTTTAATAAGGTGTTATCCGCTCCTCCAACAAGTAACACCAATACCATTAACATTGGGAAAATAATAAAGCGCCCTGCTAAAGCAAGGACTGTATCGCGGTCGATGCGCAACGTTCCAAGACCACTTTGCTGGAGATTGATTCCAATATACATGAGTGACAATGGTGTCACTAAACTTCCTACTATATTAATGGAATTTTGTGCAAACGTTGGAACTGGAATGCCAAGCGCCACAACTGCTAACGCCACTAGAAACGCAATGAGCGGCGGTGAACAGAGGCTCTTCCACTCGATTCCTTTATTTTTATTTCCATCAGGACGGTCAATCGCTACGACATAAGTTCCCACGGTAAAAATCGACAATGTATTAATCACGTAGTAAACCAGAAAAGTACGGCATCGCTTCTTCTCCAAAAAGAGAAAGATTGAGCGGCAATCCCATAAAGACGGTGTTCGCATTCACGAATGTGTTGAGCATCACTCCGCGTCTTCCAACCGGAACTTTGAACAAAACTACAGCGCCCCATGCCACGATGTACCCTAGAATCACCGTAACCAACGGATATAGGCTCGCTCCAAAGAAGCTCACGAGTTGTTCTCTTGTTATAAATTTTAATACCGAAACAAAGATGGACGCTGGCAAAGCAATTTTCAAAATCAAATCCGCAATGCTCTTACTGAATCCTTCCTTAAACCATCCCTTGGCCTGCAAGAGATAGCCGAGCGCGATGACCGCAAGTATCGTCACCATACTCGATAACGCCTGTATAATCACATGCTTGTCCTCCAAATAATCTTATGAGAGTTACTATACGCTCTCTCGTCCTTTTCGTCAAACTGATTCCACAAAAAAAGCCTACCAAATCAATGGTAAGCTTTGTTCATTATGCTTTTTTACGAAAGGCACTCACGATAAATGAGATAAATAAAATCACAAGGAACACACATGTAATCGCGGCTCCCGGAGGTGCTTCGTAAATATAAGATGCTGAAAGTCCTGCAAAGAATCCAATCAGACTGATGATAATACCACCGATAATCACGCCATTAAATTTACTGCTCACTCGAAGCGCAATCGACGCTGGCAGTACAATAACGGCTGATACTAAAAGTGACCCTGCGATTGGCATCATCACTGCAATCACAACTCCTGTGATTATCGTGAAGAGGTTCGTCATCAAGCGAACGGGTAACCCCGCTGTCATCGCTGTATCTTCATCAAACGATAATACATATAGTGGTTTACGGAAAATCACGTATAGCCCCACTACGACAACTGCTAATAAAATCATAATCATCATCTGTTGTTGCGTAATCGTCACGATAGAACCGAATAAGAACTGGTCCACACTGAGTGTTGAACGTCCCTTTTGCATATTCATCAAGATAAGGGCAATCGCCATTCCTCCCGACATTAGAATCGCAACGGTAATTTCAGAATATCCTCTAAAGTATTTTCCAATCGCTTCGATGAAAACTGCTGCGATAATTACCACAATCAGCGTTGTGAGTGTTGGATTCATCCCCAAAAAGAAATCCTAGCGCTACCCCAACAAGGGACACGTGCGACAAGGTGTCGGCCATCAGCGACTGTCTTCTAAGAATTAAGAACAATCCAAGAATCGGCGTGATAAAAGCCATCGCTATTCCTGAGATGAATGCTCTTTGCATGAAACCATAGAAAAACATCTCCATGGAGAATCCTCCTTTCGTTGCAGATGGATATGTTTATCCACGTATTGTTCAAGCGCTTCTTCCTCATGAGTGACCATTAAAATGGCTTTCCCGTGATGAGCGCAAGCATGGTGTAATAGATGATAGAATCGTTCTCTAGAAGCCTTATCCATACCGGCAGTTGGTTCATCGAGGACGAATAAATCTGGGTCTGTCGCAAAAATTCTCGCTAAACAGATGCGTTGTTTTTGTCCTCCTGATAAATCTCCGATGCGTTTATTGCGCTGATCCCACATTCCTACGGATTTAAGAGAGCGTTCGATATGTTCATGATCTTCTGCATTTAATTTTTTTGAACCAGCGACCCTTGTTGGTAACGACCTGACGCCACAAGTTCATACACATTTGATGGGAACCCTACATTAAAAGAAGAAATCTGTTGCGGAGCGTATCCAATCGATAACTTCTCGCCATTGCTATTTTTCTTTGCAATAGTGGCTTTCCCACTCTTTGGTGTTAAGAGTCCTAATATATTTTTTACTAAAGTAGACTTCGCTGCTCCATTTTCCCCAGTCAAAATCACAAACTGACCTGGTTCCACTGTAAAGCTAATATCTTCAAGTACTGTCTCTTGTTCATATGAGAAAGAAAGATGTTCTACTGAAATATAACTCATGCCTTTCTCCTTTCTAAATCGTAGTGATTCTTTTTTATACAATGGATAGAATAGCATATTGAGTGCACTCCGTCAATGTTTCGGGCTTTGGAAGCATCCTCTGGAAACAAGGTGGACTTGCGATTGTAACGTTCATTTTACTACTTGTTTTATAGTTTAAATAGCATCTCTAAGAATTATTGGGAAATTTTACCAATAATTCTTTTTTTATATTGCTTTTTGGATTTCACAGTGATATCATTTAGATATCAAATAGACAAAGGAGTCTTTTTTATGAACGAAAAAATTTTAAAAACAAAATCTAACGGTTTTGCTGCGTTGTTTAGCATTTTACTTCTACTCATCCTTTCAGTTGTGGGCTTTATTTCCTCAATTGCGTTGATAAAAAATGAAGGCCTACAAGTAGTTTGTATCCTCCTCAGCATTCTAGTCTTTATCAGCAGTCTTATCCTTTTTGGAGGACTAAAAGTTGTTAAACCTCAAGAAGCGATTGTTTTGACGCTCTTTGGTGAATACACAGGAAGTATTAAAGAACCTGGCTTCTATTTTGTAAATCCATTTAGCGTGTCTGTAAACCCTGCTGCTAAAACAAAATTAGGCCAAAGCGGTGACGTCGACCGTCAAAGTACTCCTGTCACTATTAGCACTACAGGCAGTGTTGAAGCGAACTTAAATGCCTTAAAAAATCAAATTTCTCTAAAAATTATGACGTTAAACAACTCTCGTCAAAAGATTAACGATTGCCTAGGGAACCCTGTTGAAATCGGAATTGCTGTAACTTGGAGAGTGGTCGATACGGCTAAAGCAGTCTTCAACGTAGATAACTACAAAGAATACTTATCTCTTCAATGTGATAGCGCACTTCGTAATATTGTGCGTATTTATCCATATGATGTAGCTCCAAACGTTGATACAACTGGGGACGGTATTGCCGATGAAGGTAGCTTACGTGGTTCAAGTGAAGTCGTTGCAAAACGTATTCGCGATGAAATCCAAGCACGTGTTGAAAATGCAGGGTCTTGAAATCATCGAAGCACGTATCACTTACCTTGCTTACGCTCCAGAAATCGCTGCAGTAATGCTTCAACGTCAACAAGCTTCTGCAATTATTGACGCTAGAAAGATGATTGTAGACGGTGCTGTTGGAATGGTTGAAATGGCGTTAGAACGCTTAAACGAAGGAGAACTCGTAGAACTAGATGAAGAACGTAAAGCTGCGATGGTCTCTAACTTACTCGTTGTTCTTTGCGGCAATCATGATGCTCAACCAATCGTTAACACAGGAAGCCTATACTAACGATGGCTGATTTAAAGAAAAAACAAATTCCATTACGACTGTCATCTAAATTATATGCTGCTATCGCATCATGGGCAGAAGATGATTTTAGATCAGTCAACGGACAAATCGAATACTTATTAACGGAATGCGTGAAACAACGTAAGAAAGATGGTAAATACGTCTCGGAAACCATTGACGAACCATTTGAAATCGATATTGAATAACAAAAAGGATGGACGAAATTCGTCCATCCTCTTTTTCTATTTATTCAAATTGTTAGCAGTTCGTTGAGTTTGCATGCAGTCCAAAAAGAAAATTAAGTATAAGCACTATGATTACGAAGAATCGTGCGGATTTTTATAATCGCAGTAATGCGGAATAGCATTAAATGACGAAATAAAAGCTGGAGTTAGGAATTTGATTCCTTACTCCAGCTTTTGAGGCTTTAAAGGTGAGAGACTTCGGCTCGAACCGGTGCACCGTTACAGCGATTATAAACAAATCCGCAAGGATTCGCAGTAATCATAAAACTAAACTTTTATTGTTTAATTTTTCTTTTGGCTATGCAGTGGTTTAGCGAAAATCATACGACCCTGCTGCAGTTTGAAGGGCGCTCGTTACGACCACTTCAATCTCTTGATTCATATAATATTGTCCATCTTCCACGACAATCATCGTACCATCATCCAAGTACGCAACCCCTTGTTGGCGCTCCGTTCCCGATTTAACCACCGTCGTCTTCAAGGTTTCTCCTGGAATCACAACTGGCTTGATGGCTTGCGCTAACGCATTAATATTAAAGACTGGCACATTTTGGAACTCACTGACTTTATTTAAGTTAAAGTCGTTCGTGATAATAATGCCGTCAATCGCCTTTGCCAAGCGAATTAACTTGCGGTCTACTTCATTAATATCATCATAGTCTCCATCGTAAATTTCTACTTTAATATTCTCTTCTTTTTGAAGAGCGTTTAAAATATCTAATCCACGGCGCCCTCTCACGCGCTTTAAGCTATCAGCGCTATCGGCGATATATTGTAATTCATTCAGTACAAATACTGGAATCACGAGAACCCCTTCGATAAAGCCTGTTTTAGCGATATCGTAAATACGTCCATCGATAATGACGCTTGTATCAAGCAGTTTGTATTTTCTGAAGTTATCTCCTGCTTTACGTTCAAGCACTGGAGAATCCTCCGTTTTCTTTCTTGTCCCCGTAAAAGCTTTTAAAATATCTTCACGACGCGTCGTTCCGACATAAAAGCCAAGGTACCCAAAGATAATACTTAAGGCGATTGGTAAAGCTTGCGTAATTGCTGGAATTTGTAAGTTTGTAAATGGCAATCCAACGAGCCATGCTACTAAAAGTCCAATCAGTGCTCCAATCATTCCAAAGAGTAAATAGCTCACAGAAAGTTGGCTAACGAGTTTTTCAAGTCTACGAATGCCCGCTAAAATCGGATCCGTCACGAATAGGGAAATAAAGAATAAAATAATGGCACCTAACAAAATACTCGTAACTTGCGATGTTAACCATTCATTCGTAATGTCGAATGCTTGCCATAGACTTGGAAAATACGTTGCACCTAAAGACCCTCCGAGCAATACGAAAATCAGTTGCAATAACTTTCTTCCGTATGCTCGAAATTTTTTAGGTTGTTCCATAACAGTTCTCCTTTCTAATTTTCTTTTCCGAAGGCTTTGTAAATAGCTTCTTTGACAGAAGATACTCCAACGACTTCGATATTTTTTGGAAGTTCCCATCCATCTAAATTATTTTTTGGAATAAAGACACGCTTGAATCCGAGCTTTTCAGCTTCGCGAACACGGTCATAAACACGATTCACTTTACGAATTTCACCAGTCAAGCCGATTTCTCCGATAAAGCAATCACCCATTTGCGTTTCTTTTTCCTTGTAACTTGAAACAATACTCATTGCAATCGCTAAGTCGACTGCGGGTTCGTTGAGTTTCAAACCACCTGTTGATTTAAAGTAAGCATCTTGGTTTTGTAATAGAAGTCCTGCACGTTTCTCAAGCACCGCCATCAAGAGCGCTACACGATTATAGTCCAGACCACTTGTCGTACGGCGTGCATTTCCAAAGGCCGTTGGTGACAATAAACATTGCACCTCGGTTAAAATTGGCCTTGTTCCTTCAAGAGATACGACGATTGCCGAACCTGTTGCGCCAGCCAGACGTTCTTCTAAAAAGACTTCGGAAGGGTTCGTTACTTCGTTCAGCCCTTCTTGATGCATTTCGAAAACGCCAATCTCGTTGGTGGATCCAAAACGGTTTTTCACGGAACGAAGCACGCGGAAGCTATGATGTTTATCCCCTTCAAAATAAAGAACGGTATCCACCATATGTTCCAACATACGTGGACCTGCTAATGCTCCTTCTTTTGTCACGTGACCTACGATAAAGATGGCAATCTGATTGAGCTTTGCTAGTCGCATCAATGTAGCTGTCGCCTCTCGAACATGAGACACACTTCCTGCAACCCCGTTTGCTTGCGGATGTGTCATCGTTTGAATCGAGTCGATAATGACATAGTCTGGTTTCAATGCTTCTACTTGCGCAACGATATCTTCTAGATTTGTTTCAGCGTAAATATAAAACCCGTCTGCTTGCATCCCGAGACGCTCCGCACGCATTTTAATTTGAGACGCACTTTCTTCTCCTGAGACATAGAGAACCGTTCCTTGTGTTTGTTGTAATTCACTAGACACTTGTAATAATAAGGTAGATTTTCCAATCCCAGGGTCTCCACCAATTAATACTAGAGAACCCGGAACCACGCCGCCTCCGAGCACGCGGTCGAGTTCGCTAATGGATGTCTTCACACGATTCACGCGCTCATAAGAAACCTGGTCTAATCGCATTGGTTTGGTCTTATGCGCTTCTTCTGAATGTTGCACTAAGGAAGGACGTTTCGCATTGCTGGTTGTTTCCTTGAACTCTTCCATCGTAGACCAGTTCCCGCAGTTTGGGCATTTCCCTAAATATTTTGGTGAATTATATCCACACTCTCTACATACAAAACTTGTGGCTGCTTTTGCCATTTTGGCTCCTTTCTAACGAACGCCAGAAGAACCAAAGCCGCCTGTACGTTCATTCATATCGTTTTCTTCATCCGCATCCGCTTTTAAGAACGGTAGGAAGATTCCTTGGCCGATACGATCGCCTTTTTTAATTTCTTTATCGAATAATCCAAAGTTTAATAATTGGAAGTAAATATGCCCTTCGTTGTCAGGGTTGTTGTAGTAGTCGCTATCCACAACGCCTACCCCATTTGGTAAGACAAGGAAGTGTTTCAATGGGTTACTTGAGCGGTTCGCCAATTGTAAAGTACTCATCTTCTTGCATATAAGACTTGATTCCCGTTGGAACAAGAACTGGTTTTAAGACTTTTTGCTCTTTCGCCAATTCTTCTTCTACTTTTTCTTTATCTGTTGTATAAATCCATTGTTTTAATTGAGTGGCTGCAAATTTGAAAAGCATTTTCCAAATGCTTGGTAATACGATATCTTCGGCAGCTTCGAAGTCATATCCCGCTGAATGTTTTGTCGAACGTTTTGGAACAGTGATTCCTTTTCCTTCATAAGCAGATACGATTTCAAATCCACGTTTTCTTTCCATTTCATCACCTTTTTCATGTAAGTTTCTAACCTTATCATAACATTGTTTTTCCACGTGTTGCATCCTTCTCAATACTTTTTTACTTCTTTATTATAAGTTACGTCCAAATTTTAAAAATAAGGGATACTTTTTGGGCAAAGTGCACAATTTTTACAGTCGTTTTTGTGCAACCTTCCCCTATCTCTTTTACCCCAAAAAATCGTAAACTGTTACTGTAAAACAAATTATAGGGGGAAATCCTAATGGTAGAAATGCAATTAAATCATATTCACAAAAAATATGACAATGCGGAAAACTATTCCGTAACAGACTTTAACTTACACATCAAAGACCGCGAGTTCATCGTATTCGTAGGTCCTTCAGGATGCGGTAAATCAACAACTCTTCGTATGATCGCTGGTCTTGAAGATATTTCTGAAGGAGAATTAAAAATTGGCGACGTTGTAATGAACGACGTAGCTCCAAAAGATCGTGATATCGCGATGGTATTCCAAAACTATGCCCTATATCCTCACATGAGCGTATATGACAACATGGCATTCGGTTTGAAATTACGTAAATACGACAAAGCTGAAATTGACAAACGTGTTAAAAACGCAGCAGAAATCTTAGGATTAGCTCAATACTTAGAACGTAAACCAGCAGCTTTATCTGGTGGTCAACGTCAACGTGTGGCTTTAGGACGTGCGATCGTTCGTGATGCGAAAGTATTCTTAATGGACGAACCTCTTTCTAACTTAGATGCTAAATTACGTGTTGCGATGCGTGCTGAAATTGCGAAATTACACCGTCGTTTAGAAACAACAACAATTTACGTAACTCACGACCAAACAGAAGCGATGACAATGGCTGACCGTATCGTAATCATGAAAGATGGTTTCGTACAACAAATCGGTTCACCACAAGAAGTGTACAACACTCCTAACAACGTATTCGTAGCTGGATTCATCGGATCACCAGCTATGAACTTCTTCAATGTAACATTGAAAGATGGCGTGATTTCAAATGGTAAAGGTTTATCATTACAATTACCTGAAGCGAAGAGAAAACTTCTTGAAGACAAGGGTTATAACGGAAAAGAATTAATCTTCGGTATCCGTCCAGAAGATATCGAAAGTTCTCAAATCGCTATCGATACTTACCCATCATCTTCAGTGAAAGCAGAAGTTGTCGTATCAGAATTACTTGGTGCAGAAACAATGCTTTACACTCGTGTTGACGATACTGAATTCGTATCTAAAGTGGATGCTCGTGACTTCCACAACCCAGGCGAAACAGTTGAATTAGCATTCGACTTAAACAAATCTCACTTCTTCGATAAAGAAACTGAGGAAGTTATTCGTTAAGAATAAACTAATAAAAAAACGAAGCTATTGTACTACTCTTTTTATTAAATTAATTTTCGAAGAGTTCATTACCAATTAGTTTCGTTTTTTTTATTGCTAAAAAATTTTTTTATAGTTATAATTTTTTTGATTGATATTTTTGTGGAGGGTTGCTATATGAGGTTTCTGGCAGAAAGTTTATATGTCGAGAAGTTTAGAAAAATAAATAATCAAGAGTTCCCAATTGGAAAGAAAATCACAATATTTTCTGGTCAAAATGGGGTTGGTAAATCCAATCTGATTTCTCTAATTGCTTCAACTTTTGGGAAGAGTGGGGTTCGAAGAATTATTAAGGGTAATTTTCAGCCAGAGTTTGATGATTATTTCACAATGCCTGAATCAGAAAATTTCTCTGAATATAATACACACCTCAAAATTAGAGTTGACAATAACTATATTGGGAAAAGACAATCGTATAAGAATGATACTTCTGGAAAAAGAGGCGTGAGAGTGATCCCTAGGGCTTCGGCTTTTTTTAGCGATCCAAAACATACTTCTCGTAAGGAATCCGATATTCAATCATCTTATGGAATTGGTACTTCAGCAAGGATTCCAATTCCCACTTTATACTTAAGTCTAAATCGACTTTTCCCAACCGGAGAAACTAACTTGACAGTATCTCTAGTTAGAGCAAACAACACTTTATATACAGGTCAAGTTTTTTCTAAGTATATCGATTGGTACAATAAAATTCTTCCACTTTCAATAGATGAGAGTACTATCCCACCGGTATCAAAAGTAAAGAAAGAAAAAACTCAAAATACTACATTATTTATAAAACTAAATAACGCAACTGAAGATACTCAATCTGTGGGTCAAGATAATCTTAGTGCGATTATTACTGCTTTAGTGGATTTTTTTAATTTACAAGAATCTCAAAAAGAGTCATATAATGGTGGTCTTCTATGTATTGACGAAGTAGATGCATCTTTACATCCCGCAGCACAACTTAGATTACTAAATCTTCTTAGTGAATTGTCAGATGAACTAGAACTTCAAATTATTTTGTCCACTCATTCACTCACAATACTTGAGGAGTTTGTGAAATTGTCTATTCAAAACCCCGAGGATTTTGTATTAAATTATATAATTGATCCAGAATCACCACATCGTGTTTCATACACTAACTTTGATATGCTAAAAGCAGATATGTTTGACATTAAACAAGAAGAAATGCCTATTAAGTTATACTTTGAAGATGAAATGACACTGTTTATTTTTGATAGATTGATTCGAACTTACAAACTTATCACGAGTTCTGATTTGCGTTTACCTTCATTTGAAAAAATCCCTTTACATTTAGGATGTTGTAATTTATTAAATTTACCAAATTATGATGAACATTTTAAAAAGGTAGTTATTATTGTAGATGGAGATTCAAAACTCGAGAAAAACTATGGAATGTTAAATAATTACATCAATACACCTCAAATAATCAAAAAGCTTTAATCCTAAAAAAATCATGAATTTCCAATTATTTCTTTACCTACTTATTTAGCTCCAGAAGCATTTCTATACTATGTTGCGCATTCTCTAGCATACAATCAGGAATTTAAAGATTTTTTTGGAATCTCATAGGAACGAAAAAAATAATAATTCATTTTATACTTTACAAAGGGTGAAACAAGAAATATCAAAAGTAAAGATATCTCCCCAATTAAATAACGATCAACTTAAAAGTTCTGGAATAGTAGATTTTTCTAAAAAGAATTTATGTGTAAAACTTCTGCCCTTAATTATTTCTTTTCTAACCAGAATAATAGAAATGAATTAAATTTTTTTCATAAACAAATTAGAAGAAACTGCAATTAATATTTCAAAACAATGCAGATAAATTACCAATATTGCGGAGGTTTTTGCGGTTATGAATTATAGCCCCCTAAGGTACCCTGGCGGAAAAAATAAAACATATAAATTTGTTAAACAAATTATTAGTGATAATAGAATAGATACTTATATTGAACCTTATGCAGGTGGTGCGGCTGTTGCACTTTCCCTACTTTTAAATAATGATGTTAAACAAATTATGATAAATGATTTTGATATTGCTATCTATGCATTCTGGCATTCTGTAATATTTGAAACTGAAGCACTATTAGATTTAATTATGAAAACAGAGATTACGTTTAATGAATGGATTAAACAAAAAAAAATATATACCCAAAAAGACCAGAGTAATTTACTTTCTCTTGGTTTTGCTACTCTTTTTTTAAATAGAACAAATCGATCTGGAATTCTAAAGGCCGGAATTATTGGTGGAAAAAGAACAAAATGGGAAATATAAGATGGACTGTAGATTTAATAAAAAGAGACATTTGTTCTAGAATTTTTACTTATTGCTTCAAAAACGACATAAAATTAAAAATTTATAACAAAGATGCAGAAATTTTTATCAAGCAAAACATTAGTAAAAACCAAGAATTCTCTTACTTTTTTTAGATCCTCCTTACTATAAAAAAAGGACCTTCTCTATATACAAATTTTTTTACGAACATTCTGATCATATCTCGCTGTCAAAATGCATACAAAAAAACATCTTTCCAAATCATGGATTTTAACATATGATAACTGTAAAGAAATAGAGAGTATATATAGTCACTTAGTTCCTATACATTACTACCTTAATTATTCTATTGGTAAGCCTAGTAGAAGGGTTGAATTGTTATATACCTCTCCAGATTTAAAAATTAATACTGCTTTATCATACCTAATTATAGATAAATAATTTTTCATCATATCAAAAAAGCTGATGGCTCTAATTGAGAGCTATCAGCTTTTTGGCATTTATTTTACTCTTGGTCATCTTGAAACTCACATTCAAAACGATACTCAAAGAACTTCTCGATGACAGCTTTAAGTTCGTCATTACTTAGATTTTGAATAATGGCGTCAAAATCTATCGCTTCTAATTCTTCCTCAGTGAGCTTTTGATAAGGGGATAAATCAGAATACTTTCTTAACTCATCATAAACAATGAAGTCCCCATCAATAAACGATTCGATAAGTCCACGTTTTTGAAGAAGGTAAAACAATTCTGGATAACTATCAGCCGTAAAACTGTACACCGTCTTATCAGAATAAATACCACAGCAGTGTGTTTGATTGAGATTTAATTTTACTTTTGTCATCTTAGTTTAGCCTCCATTACTCTATAAAAACCTATCTAAATAAGAAGCTACGGAACATTCACGGAACAAAACTTGCCGTAACCTCGATATAGCCACAAAAAGATAAGGAGAAGAGGAGATTTGAACTCCCGCGCCGCTTTCACGACCTATCGCATTTCGAGTGCGACCCCTTCAGCCTCTTGGGTACTTCTCCATGGTTCTAGTATAGTACGGAGATATTCTTCAATCAATCCTTTTTTATCAATAGAGTTAAATAACACTGCTCACTTTCATAAGATTTCATATTGTTGCAACCTTTTCAGGTCTAAAATTGGCATTAAGTGAGGTGATAACGATTGGTGGTTTTCGCATTTACCCTTACAACGAGTTACATAGATCCGAATTCATTATTTCTCATGAGGAGTAGAGAAAAACAAATAGCTTCAACGAAAGTTTTAACATGAAAATGTGTTAGAAAGGAGGTGATAAGTTTGAACATTGAGTTATTTAATAAAGCCACTAGAAATTTAATTAGAATATGTGAAGCCTATAGAAATAATGAAATTAGTCATACTAGTAATAAATTTCTATATTTACCAGATTGGTCTTTATCACAATCGAATTATTTTTATAATGAGTGTTTCAATCCTAAGGATAGATATTGGAAATTTGAAAGAGGTTCACTAGTATTTGTCGACTTCGGGATAAATATTGGGTCTGAAATGAGTAATAGGCATTTTGCAATAGTGCTTAATAATTTTGATTCTCCAAAAAATAGAACTCTGACAGTTATACCACTATCATCTAAAGGTGGAAAATTTAATATAAAAATCCCTGAACTAATTATGGATAGTGCAGTGAAACAACTAAGAAAAATTATTTCTAAACAAAATACAAAACTGTATAGAACTCAGTATCAGATGTTAAATAAAGGTGCAAAACCAGATGAATTGTTTGGTAATGATAATGAAATAAAAACATTATTCTTTACTTGGCTCGAAAAACAAACGCCAACTGATTTAGAAGAGATAAATAAAACCGACTATACCACCATACAGAATCTCATTAAGCTTGATGAAGATGCCAAAAAATTTGATAGATTAGTAACTCATTATGAAAAATTCAACAAATTTACTTTTGCAAAATGTACTAATATACAAACCATTAGTAAAGATAGGATTATCCGTCTAAATTCTTTGGATCCAGTAGGGAAATTTAAAGTATCTAAAGAAACTCTAGATATTCTGGATGCTGAACTGATGCAACTATTTACTAAGGTTGACACTCATCTACGTTAATGCTAATATGAGCTTACAGAGGGATATACTCCCATATGATGGATTTAGAAATAAATCCTGATTCAAAGTATAGAGTTTAACACTCATAAAGGTAGTCATAATGATGACTACCTTTTTTATTTAATAAACATTTATTTCAATAAAACAAAAAAACCACCGACTCACGGCCGGTGGAAAAAAGGATTAGAAATATTTATTTGGGAGGATAAATATTCTCTTTGGGAATAATTAGAGTATAGAGGTACATTATGAAAATAGTATGAAAATACAATTTTCATTTTGCACTTTCTTTTCACTTTTTCTATGAGAATCTTTACTTATTTATGATATGCATGTCCGGCATTAATACGGAATGCACGGTAAATTTGTTCGGTTAATACAAGTCTCATGAGTTGATGGGGTAAAGTTATACGCCCAAATGAGATTTTACGGTCGGCACGTTTTTTCACGGCAGGGCTTAACCCAAGAGAGCCACCAATCACAAAGACCATTGAGCTCTTGCCGTGTAGCGCAAAGCTATCCATTTCTTTAGCTAATTGTTCAGAACTCACTAAATCCCCTTCAATCGCCATTGCGACAACAACGTCCCCGTCTTTAATTTTAGCAAGGATGCGTTCTCCCTCTTTTTCGAGCACTTGTTCCATTTCTTTGTCGCTTAAATTCTCAGGCGCCTTCTCGTCTGGCACTTCTACTACTTGGAACTTACAGTAGCTGCCTAAGCGTTTCGCGTATTCGTCGATTCCTTGTTTTAAATATTTTTCTTTCAGTTTTCCTACACTCACAATGGTAATATTCATTTGATCCCCTCATTTCACAAATTATCTTACCTTTTTTTGACAAAAATTGCTTGTTTTATCCCTTTTTTCACAGTTATCCACAAAGTTATCCACATGTACACATGTTCGCCCCTAAATTTTGGGCTTTTTTTATGAAAAACACTAGATATTGATTCAAAAATTTTATTTGTTATCTAATTGTTATATTTCCAGCCGGTGTAAAAATACCAGTTATCCACAGTTATCCACACCGGTTTTGTGTATATAGAAACATTGTTATACCAACGTTTTAAGCAACTAACTCCAAAAGTTATCCACAATAAAATTTTATCATGTGAATAACTTTTTTCAATAAAACCCTATAATTAAGCCCTTTTTAGCCTATCCATTTTCAACACCGATTTTCCACTTCACAGACTTGACAAGGGAGTAATCTCCCAGTTTTCCACAGACTTATCCACATTTTTGTGGATAACTTTGTGGAAATACACAAAAAAAGTCGAATAGCACTTCGCTATCCGACTCCTTGTTCGTTATTGCTATAAACTTGGACTGCTTGTTTCTGTTAGAGAAATTGTTGTTGTTTGTTTTTGTCCATTTCTATAGTAAGTGACTTCCATCTTATCGCCAACTTTATGGCTGTAAAGAACTTTACGTAAGTTTTGAATTCCTTCGATCTTTTGTCCATCCATTTCAACGATGACATCGTAAGCTTGTAACCCTGCTGCTTTGGCACTTCCTTTAGAATCCACTTCAGCAATCACGACCCCACTCTTCACATCGGCTGGTAAGTTCATTTGTTGAATAACACGTGTATTCACGCTCGTTAAGTTTACCATTGAAATACCTAAAGCTGGACGAGTGATTTTACCATTTTCTTCGAGTTGCTTAATAATCGAAACAACTTCGTTACTTGGAATTGCAAATCCCATCCCTTCAACAGACGACTTAGAAATCTTCATTGAGTTGATTCCGATGACTTGGCCAGCGCTATTAATTAACGCACCACCTGAGTTCCCTGGGTTAATCGCTGCATCTGTTTGAATGGCCGTTACGACCCAGTCTTCTTGTCCATCGCCATCAACGTCTGTGGCAACAGCACGGTTAGTTGCTGAGACGATTCCTTGCGTTACACTTGTTGCGAATTCACTACCAAGAGGTGAACCAATGGCGATTGCCGTTTCCCCTACTTGAACATCATCAGAGTTCGCGAATTCTGCAACAGTTGTCACATTTGTATTGGCAATACGAATCACGGCTAAGTCTGTCCATTGGTCACTACCAACAAGCTCAGCTTTTTCGCGTGTTCCGTCTGCTAAAAGAACTTCCAATTCTTGTGATTTCGCAATAACGTGATAGTTCGTCACGATATAGGCATATCCACCCTCATTTTTATAAATGACCCCACTACCTTCAGACGCAGTAGCTAATTCTCCTCCGGTTTGTTGTGTGCCGTATAAGTTATTTCTTGAAGTAGATTGTTTATTAATAACTGAAACGACCGCGTTCTTCACTTCAGCAACTACTTTAGTGATTTCTGTTCCGCCTTTTGTAGCTGTAGATGTTTTAGTTGTGTCTACTTGTGTTTGTGAGGGCTGTGTAGCAGGTGTTGTTGCTTGGTTTGCTGGATTTGTTACGGCCATAATTCCAACTCCTCCGGCAACAGCGACTGCTCCTCCCAATAATCCGCCGATAAAGCCATTTTTAAAAGCTTTCGATGATTTTTTTCTTTGTAATTGTTCTTGTGACATCTGCTCACTCCTCTCGTTTGTAAATATACAATAATTTTTTCATGTGAAATTTATATGAAATTAAGCTTATAGAGTACTTAAAAAACTCTTTCGAACTTGCTAAGTTTTTAAACGGTAAATAACTTTGTAGGTTCATACGGATCCGTATGATAGAGCTCGAATGCTTGGTGAACGCCTTTGTCATGCGTTTGGAAGATGCTTTCGGCTGTTTGATAGGCGATTTCCTTCATATTATTATCTTGACTTAAGTGTCCTAGATAAATACGTTTCGTGCGGTCACCCATCATTTCACACATCGCAAGCGCGCCATCATCATTCGATAAGTGCCCCTTGTCGCTTAAAATACGTTGTTTCAAATGCCAAGCGTAAGGTCCCATTCGAAGCATTTCTAAATCATGATTGCTTTCGATGAGATACGCATCTGCATTTTTCAACAAGCCTCTTAATTTATCACTCACATAACCCGTGTCTGTCAGCATCACGAACTGCTTGCCCTCGCGTTGAAAACTATAAAATTGAGGAGCTGCCGCATCATGTGATACTGCAAAACTCATCACGTCTAAGTCTCCAAACGTTAACGTTTCTCCTGTATTGAAGATTTCTTGTTGTTCGAGGGCGACTTTCCCAATTTTACCAGCCATGGCTTGCCATGTTTTTTCATTGGCATAAATTGGAATGTGGTACTTACGAGCCAAAACTCCAATTCCTTTAATATGGTCGGAATGTTCATGGGTGACGAGAATCGCATCCACATCTGAAATGGAACGATTAATCTTCTCCATTTGCGCAGTAATGGCTTTACCAGTGAGTCCACAGTCCACTAATATTTTTTGTTTTGGTGTTTCGATGTAAGTAGCATTTCCCGAGCTACCACTCGCGAGTAAACTCACTTTCAAACCTGATTCTTGCATGTTTGTTCCCTTCTTATTGTTGCTGTACTGTTTGCGTTGTTGTTGTATTATTGGTCGTTGTACGTTGTGTTTGTGTATTCGCTGTTTCGAGCGTTTCGTTTGCTAATATCGTTCCATGAATCGCATCCACACGACGGGCAATTAATTGTCCATCGGCTTGACGAATTTCAATATACCATGCTGGTGAGTAAATTGAAAAATCTTTTAACACTAGCGATTGGTAATACGATAATTTCACCGATTGAACGGTTGCTTTTGAATTAATACGCCCTCCCAAGTAAAGAATTTCTACTGCTTTTTTAGCGGTAATCAATTCACGTTCTTTCCCAAGTACTTGTACCGTTCCAGCAAAAATTTGCTCGTAGCTGACAACTTGGTCATTGGCATTAATCGTAAAGATGATTTGACTCGAGCCATCCATAATCGTTAACTTATCTGCTTTTTGTGTATAAATCACTTTGTGGGTTGTCGGATTATAGGATGACCATGTGTATTGGTCTCCAAAAGCCACTTGATTATTTTCAACGATTTTTGTTAAATCGGCAAAACTATCTGCAGATACAGAGCCACTTAAGTCTAATTGAATAGGAGTAATAAATTGGCCATTAATGACACTTTTTTCAACCGTCACGACTTGGTTTGGTAAACTAGAGAGTTTTCCGTCAGTGGACTCTGGTGTCACTTGTACAATCGGAACGGCTTCTACCGTCGCATTCAGCGTTGGTAATGTAATTCCGTCTAGCTTCATTTGGTCGATGACGTTAATACTTGTATTCAATGGATTCTTCGTGTCGGTTCGTTTTTGCCACACTAATCCGAATAAGAATAAATCGAGGATAAAGAAGCAGACGATGAGAACGACTGCGCTTCTCTTAAAATCCATCTGCGTCACCTCCCGTTGTTGTCGGTCCATTCGCTGGTTCTGTTTGACTCTTCTCGGCTTTTTAATTCAGCCAGAGTCTTCCAAGTACCATTCTTTTTTAATGTACCACGTTGGCGTAAACTCAACAATTTGTACACTCTCACTACTGATCGTCCATGAATATCCGATACGAATATCTTCAATCTCATTCATAACGAAACCTTCGTTTAACATCTCTGTCACAATCGTCTTCCCACCAACGATGGTTATTTTTTTATTTTTTTCGTCGGTAATGGTGTTTGAGCGATTAGCGTCGATGTTTTCATTTTCTCGATACCGGTAGAATTTGCCTTAATCTGCGTAAAGCCTTCTTTTCTGCTCGATAAAATTGGATAAGAATCCACATAACGAACATACTCTGCAATATTATTACTCAAATCTACAGAGAAAAAGACTCACACCTAACTGCCATCCGCCGAGACGTTTCATCTGGTTGAAAGTTTGCGTTAAGTTATTTGTATAAAAGTAGCGTTTCTTCACCTGAACGGTTTTCAAAGAATGTAACAATATTAGTGGTACGGTCTAGTTTTTAACTGCGATAGGTTATCGTTATAAACAACCGTCTTTCCGTCTCCACGCGTACGAATTTCCGATTGATTTCCAAAGAGTTGACTAATGTAGAAACTCATTGGGATTTGTTCAATTAAATAGGCCGATTGTTCCACTGTTACATCATCTTGTTCAACAAAGAATTGTTTTGTCTTTCCACGATACGATTCTACTTCATAAAAATCAGCATCTGCATATAAAGCCTCTAGCGCTGTTTTTAGACTCTCTTCAATTTTTGCACTATAGAGTTGTTTCGTATCATCATTGATGAAATAAGCTGTGTGCGGATCATCGGTACGAATCACAATTCGTGAAAAACGATCATTTACAAAATCATCCGGATTCGATTCAAAATAACGATTCACAATTCCAAATGAATGTAATCCATCAAATATAATCTGAACACGTGCTTCTCGTAACACAAGATTTTCATAAGATGTTTCATCCATCATTTCCAAACGTGTTACATTTGAAAAACGTTTAAGCAGCTGTGTATTGACTTCTTTCAAAATAGAAGCATTACTTGTCATCTCGAATTTATTTTTATTTGTAAGAACTAAGCGCGTAGGTCTAAATACATCTTCTGTTGTATACGTCGCACGAACTTGTACACCAGAATCCTGTGTTGTCGCTACATTATTATTTTGTTTTTGAGTGGTAAAGAAATCTACCGGACGGACAACAATAAGATACGTAAATACAAAACTAATCGCCATCAAAATAACTAGCGCTGTTAGCATTGCTCGATAACGTTTAAAATTCATCCCATTCACCGTCCTCTTCAAATGGAACATATGGTAGAGAAACAAAGAATGTAGACCCTTTGTTTTCAATACTGTTCACCCAAATTTTTCCACCGTGTAATTGGACAACTTCTTTTGCAATAGCCAGTCCAAGACCACTACCACCCATCGCTCTTGAACGAGCCTTATCCACACGGTAGAAACGATCGAATAAGTGTGGAATATCCTTACGCGGAATTCCCAACCCTTCGTCACTGACACTCACGATTAAATCGGTATGAGTTTCCATCAGACGAATGATAATACGACCCCCGTCCGGAGAGTATTTAATCGCATTATTGATAATATTATCCAATACCTGCGTAATCTTATCTTGGTCGATTTCTACCCATAAATCTCGTTGAGTGATATCCGTTAAAATACGGTAATTCTTTTCACGATATTGGTCACTTGAAAGTACCATATCGAAACGGTTGGCAATATGTTTTACCAACTCATTCATATTGACGAATTCCTTATCGAGTTCTAAACGGTTTTGGTCCATACGTGATAAGTTCAGTAAGTCCGTAATCATACGCATCATACGGTCCGTCTCCGTTTCGATTACATGTAAGAATTCTGGTGCAATTTCTTTATTTTCCCATGCCCCATCTACTAACGCTTCTGTATAACTCTTAATACTTGTTAGAGGTGTGCGTAATTCATGGGAAACGTTCGATACGAAATTACGACGTTCGCGGTCAATCTTCTCTTGTTCGGTAACGTCTGTTAACACGCAGACAAGACCACTAATAAATCCAGATTCACGCTGAATCACTGAGAATTCACATTGAACAATCGTATCTTCGCCATCTTCTTCAAAGGTAATCATCCGTTCTTCTTGAGACTCTAGTAAATCTCTAAAAGTAACAGTGCGATCGAGTCTTAATACATCTAATAATGGTGTTCCTACAATCCGTTCGCTACGTAAGTTTAAAATATCTAACGCAGCAGCATTGATAATCACAATACGTCCACGACGGTCGGTGGCAATAACCCCGTCACTCATATGACGAAGGACACTATCCAGCCTTTGCCGTTCCGCTTCGGTTCCTTCTTGGGCTTCCTTAATCTTCACAGAGAGATCGTTAATCGCTTGTCCAAGTTGTCCAAGCTCGTCGTCTCCGTAAATCATCACTTCACCCGTATAGTTTCCTTCAGCAATTTGTTCCGTTTGTTGCTTCATCTCTGCGATTGGACGAGTAATCCCTTGAGAAATCATTACCGTAATCACAATCGCTAAAATAATAACGAAGATTGACGAGCTAATAAAGATAATCCCAATATCTTTTACTTGTGCATAACGCGATTCGATATTCGATGTCACCGAAATAATCCCAACCGGATTTCCTGAAGCAGTATTCACTGGATCAATTGGTGAAACATATTTCCAATAACGCGTTTCCCCTTCAGTAAAGTTATAGCTTTGAATGGTGTTTGAAACAACGACTTGTTGCACATCCGTTTCCGTTGAACGCGTTCCGACCATAGATTGCTGCGTTTGGCTCGTTGTTCCCAAAATATATCCTTGCATATCCATAATACGAATTTCGACAATACTATTCCCTGTTGGGTAATCTTGTAGTAATTGCGAAATTTCAGCTATCTTCGCTTCATCCGTTGCATCTTTTGCCAAAATTGGTTGTACGTTATTCTTCAAGAATCTACTTGCAGTTGGATTTGTTCTTGGAAGTTAGACACCATTTGCGACTCTAATTGGGTTAAGAAGTTCGCGACAATCAGTTGCAGCGAAATGACTAAGAGCAGGATGAACAGCATCGGAATCTTAAATTGAATGGAACGAAAGAATCGTTTCACTGTCTTCATGAGTCATTTTCCCCTCTACTTTTTAGCAAAATACGCTTTTCTTGCCGGTAGATTTGGTGGCAAGGAAAAGCGCATTTCAATCTTAAGCTTCTTTTTCTTGATCTGGGGTCTTAATGTAGTAACCTACCCCACGACGAGTCATAATCCATGTTGGGTGACTCGGTGTATCTTCGATTTTCTCACGTAAGCGACGTACGGTAACGTCTACTGTACGCACATCACCGAAGTAATCATATCCCCATACCGTTTGTAACAAGTGCTCACGTGTGATTACTTGCCCGATATGTTTGGCTAAATAGTGAAGTAACTCAAACTCACGGTGCGTTAATTCGATTTCTTCGCCACGTTTTGAAACCACATAAGCATCTTCATGGATAATGAGTGAGCCTAATACGATTTCGTTTGCAGTTTTTTCTTCTTCGGTTTCGGCTGGAACTAATTGTTGACGACGTAAGTTTGCTTTCACACGCGCGATTAACTCACGGTTTGAGAAAGGTTTTGTCACATAGTCATCCGCTCCAAGTTCTAGTCCTAAAACTTTATCAATTTCAGAGTCTTTCGCTGTCACCATGATAATTGGGACATTGCTTGTTTTACGAATTTCACGGCATACTTCTAAGCCATCAATTTTCGGTAACATTAAGTCTAAAATAACTAAATCTGGATTTTTTTCATTGAAAGCCACCAGACCCTCTTCACCGTCAAAGGCTGTAACTACTTCAAAGCCCTCTTTTGTAAGACTAAACTTGACGATGTCTGAGATTGGCTTTTCATCATCTACAACTAGGATTTTTTTCATATAAATCCTCCTTTACTCTATTTCTTTTTTATGCCCAAACACTTTCTAAAATGTTGGTTTGTTCTCTATCTGGTCCTACACTGAATGTAGAAATTCGTACACCGACTAATTCTGAAATACGGCGAACATAGTTGCGTGCATTTTCAGGAAGCTCTTCAAGTGAACGGCATCCTGTAATGTCTTCACTCCATCCTGGTAATTCTTCATACACAGGTTCGCATTGTCCTAATTCTACTAGACTTGCTGGGTAGTGAGAAATTTCTTCTCCATTTGGCTTACGGTAAGCCACACAGATTTAATCGTTTCTAACCCTGTTAATACATCGATACTGTTCAAGCTTAAGTTTGTAATGCCTGATACACGTTTAGAGTGACGCATTACAACGCTATCGAACCAACCAACACGCCTTGGACGTCCAGTTGTTGTACCGTATTCACGTCCGACTTCACGAATACGTGAGCCGATTTCATCGAATAATTCTGTTGGGAAAGGTCCATCTCCTACACGAGAAGTGTACGCTTTACATACCCCAACGACTTTATTAATTTTTGAAGGTCCAACACCGCTACCGATCGTCACCCCACCAGCAACTGGGTTTGAAGATGTTACGAATGGATAAGTTCCTTGGTCGATATCCAACATAACTCCTTGTGCGCCTTCGAATAATACACGTTTCCCTTGGTCTAATGCATCATTTAAAATCACTGAAGTATCGCAAACGTATTTCTTCATTTGTTGACCATATTCGTAGTACTCTTCGAAAATATCATCGAATTCGATTGGCTCTGCATCGTACATTTTAGTGAAGAGGCGATTCTTTTCAGCTAAGTTGATTTTTAGACGTTCAGCAAATACTTCACGGTCCAATAAGTCTGCCACACGAATTCCAACACGTGCTGCTTTATCCATGTAGCAAGGTCCAATCCCTTTATTCGTTGTTCCAATTTTGTTGTCGCCTTTAGCTTCTTCTTGTAATTGGTCTAGACGAATATGGTATGGCAAGATGACATGCGCGCGGTCTGAAATACGTAAGTTATCAGTAGTCACATTTCTTTCGTGTAAATACGCAAGTTCTGTGATTAGAGATTTTGGATTTAATACAACCCCATTCCCGATGACGCTGATTTTCTCTGGTGAAAAAATCCCCGATGGAATTAAGTGAAGTTTATAAGTCACTCCATTGAATTGAATCGTATGTCCTGCATTGTCTCCCCCTTGATAGCGGGCAATGACTTCTGCGTTCTCACTAAGGAAGTCTGTAATTTTTCCTTTACCTTCGTCTCCCCATTGTGTTCCTACTACTACTACTGATGACATTTGACGCACCTCTTCTTTGTATTATTCATTTAAATGTCTATTGTTAGGCCATTGGAGCGTTTTGCTCGACTCCGTCTGGCACAAGATTTGTAAATTTATTAAATTCTTTCATGAAGTTCAATTCAACCGTTCCACGTGGACCGCTACGGTTTCTCGATAATGACTTCAATGGTACTATTTGGTTCCACCTCTGGAACATGTCCATTCTCATCTGGCTCTTGACGATAGTAATCATCACGATATAAGAACGCTACGATATCGGCATCTTGCTCGATAGATCCAGATTCACGAATATCTGACATGATTGGTCGTTTATCTTGACGCTGTTCCACACCACGCGATAATTGCGAAAGTGCGATAACGGGAACTTTTAATTCCTTCGCTAATTTCTTCAAGTTACGAGAGATTTCAGAAACCTCTTGTTGACGACTCTCTTTTCCGTTTCCTTCAATCAACTGCAAGTAGTCGATGACGACTAGCCCAAGATTATTACGCTCTTGTTTTAGGCGACGACATTTTGCGCGGATTTCAGCAACACGAATCCCTGGAGTATCATCAATAAAAATTGGTGCTTCAGATAATGCTCCGGTCGCCACGAAATATTGTGTATATTCTTCAGGCGTTAATTTACCTGTTTTCAAATGTCCCGCATTGATGCTGGCATGAGAACAGATAATACGCTCTACAAGGGACTCAGCACCCATTTCAAGACTGAAGATGGCTACCGTTTCGTTCAGGTTCACGGCAACGTTCTTTGCAATATTCAATACAAAGGCCGTTTTACCAACAGATGGACGAGCCGCTAAGATGATTAACTCATCCGCATGTAGCCCTGACGTCATTCTGTCTAATCCGATGTATCCTGTCGCAATCCCTGTAACCTCACCATTGTTTTTCGCACGCTCTTCCAAGCTTTCATAAGCCGTACGAAGAACCGAGCTAATTGGAATGAATCCTGCTTTATTACGTCCTTCCGATACAGAAAGAATATCCTTTTCAGCATTATCCAAGACATTAGCAATTGGTTCATCCTCTTGGTAAGCATTTTTTACAATATTTGTCGAAGTTTTAATTAATTTACGGCGCGTAGATTTTTCTAAAACGATTTGTGTATAGTACTCTACGTTGGCTGCAGTTGGCACTTTATCAAGAAGCTCGATTAGCGTAACTTCTCCACCAATATTCTCCATCTGATTTTTTTGTCTTAAAATCTCAGAAACGGTGATCGCGTCAATATCGATATTGTTTTGATTTAATTCAATCATTGCCGCAAAAATTAATTGATGAGAAACACGATAGAAATCTTCCGGTGTCAAAAATTCCATAACCGAAATAATCGAGTCACTAGCAAGAAGAATAGACCCTAAAACGGCTTCTTCTGCCTCAATATTTTGTGGTGGAACTAAATTTGGATATAGTTCTTCCATTCAAACACCCTTTCTACTAAAAAAATAACCATAAAAAAATACAGTTTCATTGTATCATAAAACGCTGTAATAAAACAGAAGATTGAGTCTTTTCTGGAATGTTTGTTTGCGACTTTGTGAAGTGTATCACATATAGAAAACCAAAAGAAAAAGGATTCTCCACATTGGGAAAATCCTTGGTATTTCTTATTATTGAGCGACGATATTGACCGTCATAATCGCTTGTACATCATGGTGTAACTTAACTGGAACACGAGTGTATCCTAAGGCACGAATTGGTGCTGCTAATTCGAATTTACGACGATCGAGTTCAACATTGAATGTTTTGTTGAATTCTTCGGCAATTTGTTTTGCTGGGATAGCTCCGAATAAACGGCCATCTTCCCCTGCTTTCGCTTTAATCGTTACAACTGTATCTTCACGTTCTAAGAACTCTTTTAATTCTTTTGCTTTTGCTAATAATTCAGCATTATGTTTTTCTTCAGCTTTCTTTTGACCTGATAAAGTTGCTAAGTTTGCTGAAGTTGCTTTTTTTAGCTAAATCCATTTTTTTGATTAGGAAGTTTTTGTGCGTATCCATCTGCAACGTTTTTAACGTCACCTTTTTTACCTTTACCTTTTACATCTTTCAAGAAAATTACTTTCATGTTTCTTCCCCCTAATTATAAATTAATTTCACTACCAATTTCTTCGATGACTTGAATTAATTGGCGGATTGCTTCTTCAATTGTGATATCCGATAACTGAGTTGCAGCATTTGATAAATGTCCGCCACCACCCATTTTTTCCATCACACGTTGTACGTTTTTGTTTCCTAAACTACGAGCACTAATACCCACACGACCGTCACTACGTTTTGTGACTACAAATGAAGCATCGATATTTTCCATCGACAACATCATATCGGACGTCTGAGCTGCCACAACTGTCGGATATACGGTATTTTCTTCACCGTGAACAATTCCGACATTGTTAGGAAGCATTTCGAGTGAGTTTAGTAAATGAGAACGCATTAAGTACGTATCTACATTTTCTTTTAATAAGCGTTGGATCAGAATGGTATCAGCGCCAACGGATTTCAAATAGCTGGCCGTATCAAAGGTACGTGAACCTGTTCGAAGCGTGAAATTACGCGTATCTACAATGATACCACCAAGCAAGATTGTTGCTTCAATTGGTTGAATCTGCTCAGCATCTTCTGATTGATATTCTAGTAATTCCGTAATCAATTCACCGACAGATGAAGCATACGGTTCAATATAAACCAAGTCAGGGTTTTCAGGGAATTCCTCTCCACGGCGATGATGGTCGATAATCACCAATTTATTTGCTTTTTTAACAATCGATGGGGCAGCGCATAGGGAAGGCTTGCTTACATCGACAATAATCACTAAAGTATTTTCAGTAAGTAGGGTTTCCGCCATTTCTGGATTTATGATAGCAGAAGAAAGGCGTTCATCATTTTTAATGACTTCCATCAACTTCTTGATATCATGCGAATATTGCTCTGGATTTGTAACGATCCATGAGGTTTTACCGTGCATTTTAGCGATTCTTCGAATACCTAAACAGCCACCAATACAGTCCATATCCGGATATTGATGTCCCATAACCATTACTTGATCTGCTTCTGCAATTAGATTCTCTAACGCTTGAGAAACCATGCGAGAGCGCACTCGTGTACGTTTCTCTAACGGATTGCTTTTACCGCCATAGAAGCGTGTTTCTTCATTTTTAGAACGAACAACAACTTGGTCGCCGCCTCGTCCTAACGCTAAATCAAGATTATCTTGTGCAAATTTAGCAATTTCACCATAATTCATTTCTTCTTGAGTATCATCCGCATACGAGAACCCCATACTTACTGTTAGTGGAGTATTTTGTTGTGCCGTTGTCTCGCGAACACGGTCAATAATCTCAAATTTTGTTTTTTCAAGCTCTGAAAGGATTTTTTTATCTAAAAATGCGACAAACCGGTCCGAACTCACACGTTTTAAGTAGATGTTATTGTGATTTGCCCAGCTAGTAAGCTGATTAGTCACGAAGTTATTCAAGTTAGACTTCTTACGGTCACTTAGCGATTGAGATACTTCAGCAAAATTATCGACGAAAATTTGCCCAAATACCGGTCTTTCATCTAAATAAGTTTCTTTAATAAGCGCATATTCTGTAATATCCATCATGTAGAGCATTCCAATATCGTTATGGTAGGCTGTTTGGAAGTATTTATCTTTCCAATGGACTACATTATCTCCATTATCGCCCAGATTCTTTACAATTGTTGCTAATTCTGGATCGACTGTTTCAAGTTTGAATCCTAATAGTTCTTTTCGTTCGAAATACTTTTGTAAATAAGGGTTAACCCACTGAATTTCACCATTATCATCAAGCAAAAGCATTCCAATCGGCATTTTAATAGAGGCATCTTGAGAACCTTTATTAATTTTATACGATAAGTTCGTTACAAAGTGATTCGTTTCTTGAATAATGTATTTTGCAAACGAATAGAGGAGAGTCCCTAATAAAATAACAAATAAAGTAAGGATCAGTCCCATCCATATATTCATCACGTACGCAATAATCAGCATACAGAGAATGATTGCTATAAATGAGAATCCGTATTTCTTCATTGTTTCACTTTTAAGAAATGTCGGTAAAGCCTTAATATGTTCTTTTAGGCTTTTCTTCATTCTTGCACCTTCTTTCTATATACCTTATTTTTACCACAGTTTTGACCTCTCGTCAGTTCTCTAAAATTGTTTCACGTGAAACAATTTAAAAGAGAGTAGAGTAGAAATGTTTCACGTGAAACATTTTAAAAGTTCGTTTCTCCGATAGAATGTTTCACGTGAAACATTCTAGTTTATGTATCAAAATTTATAAAAGGTTAAATGGTAAGCCACCATTTATTTAGCTAAGAAATAGTATCATCTAAATGGATACTCAATTATAAAACAAACAGTCAAATAAAACAAAAAAGGATTGAGAAATTCTCAATCCTTTAATTCATTATTATTAGTCAACTGTTGTGAATGGTAATAATCCCATGATACGAGCACGTTTGATTGCAACAGTTAAAGTACGTTGGTGTTTAGCACAAGTACCTGTTACACGACGTGGTAAGATTTTACCTTTTTCAGAAATGTAACGTTTTAATAATTCTACATCTTTGTAATCAATGTAGTCGATGTGGTTTGCACAGAAGTAGCAAACTTTTTTACGACGGCGTTGACCGCCACCTCTACGTTGTTGAGCCATTATGGTATCCTCCTTTTAAACTTTAGAATGGTAAATCATCATCTGAAATGTTGATTGTCTCTCCATTGCTTAAGAATGGGTCTGACACACCACCACCGAATGATGAAGTAGGAGTATTAAACTGATTAAAGTTATTTGTTTGGTTTTGTTGGAATCCGCCTTGTGTGCTTGGTTCGTTTGCAGGGCGTTGTTCAGTAACATTACGTGATTCTAACAATGAGAAGTTCTCAGCTAGCACTTCAGTTACATAAACTTTTTGGCCTTGTTGGTTATCATAGCTACGAGTTTGAATACGTCCTTCAATTCCTACTAGTGAGCCTTTACGAGTGAAATTCGCAAAGTTTTCTGCAGCTTTACGCCACATTACGCAGTTGATAAAATCTGTTTCACGTTCACCATTTTGGTTTTGATAACGACGATCAATTGCGATAGAGAAGCTCGCATAAGCAGTTCCGTTTGAAGTATAACGTAAATCAACGGCACGTGTTAAGCGTCCAACTAATACAACATTATTAATCATTTAATCCTTACTCCTTTCAAGATTTATGTTTACTTATAATAAACAATTATGCTTCTAATTTAACGATCATGTGACGTAAGATGTCATTGTTGATTTTCGCTAAACGGTCGAATTCATCGATTGCAGCAGCATCTTCAGCAGTGATGTTCACTAAGTGATAGATACCTTCTTGGAAATCTTTAATTTCGTATGCAAAACGACGTTTCGCCCAGTCTTTAGATTCAACAACAACTGCTCCGTTGTCTGTTAAAACAGCATCAAATCTTGCAACCAATTCAGCTTTAGCAGCTTCATCGATGTTTGGACGGATGATATATAAAATCTCGTATTTTGATGTTTGACTCATTGACTGTCACCTCCTTATGGACTTTTGGCCTACTGAATTTTCAGTAAGCAAGGAGAGTATCATTTCTAATACTCACGTTCAATCATTATAGCAAACAAAGCTATAGAATGCAACAGAAATCCGCGCTGCAGAGGTGCTCAGGAAAGTTTGCAAGGAGCAGCCCAGTAGTAAAAAATGTTTCTATATATCATATCTGATATGAAACATATATGTTACAATTAGTTTATAAAGGAATTAGGGGGAAAAAGAGAAAATGGTGGATTATTTAAAGCGGCTTTTTGACCGTCTTGAAGCGAAATATGAGACTTTTAGAGATGATTTTGAAGCAGAATATTTTCCTTCAGAAAAATGCCTTAGCGATGATCAGGCTTCGGAACGACTCTGGACTGACTCAAACGGAATTCGCTAGAAACGCCGGTATGACGCAAGGAAATCTCTCTAGACTCGAAAAAGGAAAGTATAATCCTACGCTTAATTATCTTCAAAAAATTGCGAGTAAAAATGGGTATGATTTAGAAATTCGTTTTAAGAAAAAGAAGCGATAAATACGATGAAATCAACAAAAATAGCTCCTACAGCCAAAAACTGTAGGAGCTATTATTTTTTTAAATTTATCCCCAAACTTCATGAACGATTTCATCAATCAATTTTAATTTATCCCATTGAGCTTTAATCGTTAAGATATTACCTTCTTCCGTAGAAGAGAACCCACATTGAGGGCTGAGGCATAATTGTTCAAGTGGAACATATTGACTTGCTTCTTTAATACGTGCAATGACTTCACCTTTATCTTCTAGGTCCCCTGATTTAGAAGTAATTAACCCGAGAACGACTTTTTGGTCTTTAATATAGCGAAGTGGAGTAAAGTCACCCGCACGGTCACTATCATATTCCAAGAAGAACCCATCCACACGACAATGACCAAATAGCGTCTTCGCCACTGGTTCATAACCACCGCTAGAGAACCATGTTGAGCGGAAGTTTCCGCGGCAAATATGCATATTCACCACTAAATCTTCTGGTTTCCATTCAATCACACGGTTTAAGACATCTACATAGTCACGAGCGATTTGTTCGAGGTCAAATCCACGTGCTTCGTATGCTTCTCGCTTGTCTAGCGCACAGAATTCTCCCCAGCTAGTGTCGTCTAATTGAATATTGTGGCATCCTAAGTCGTAGAAGCATTGTAGCGCCTTACGGTAAGTTTTCACCACATCATCATAGAAGAGGGCTTCATTGTCTTTATAGCGCTCAATTGGCACATAGTTTTTCTCACGAACTTGCGTAATCAAATGCAACATACTTGGTGAAGGAATCGTTAATTTCACCGGTGTATCGCCAGCGTGCTGTTTTAAGAATTTGAAGTGTTTTACGAATGGATGATTTTCAGAGAAATCAACCTTTCCAACAATACGTAATGTTTTTGGCTTCACATCTTTATCTTTGAATTGAACAGAGAAGTGGTCTGCTTCAACCAATTCAACCCCATCTAAGTTTTCTAAGAAATCTAAGTGCCAGAATGCACGACGGAATTCTCCGTCAGTGACAGATTTGAGGCCGAGTTCTTTTTCTTTCTCGATTAGGGCGATGATTTCTTCGTTTTCAACGCGTTCGAGTTCTTCAGCAGTGATTTCTCCTGCACTAAATTTTCGCACGGGCTTCTTTTTAGACGTTCAGGGACGTAAGAAACTTCCTACGTGATCCAGTCTAAAGGGCGCTTTTTGACAACAGCTACAGTTTTCGTGATTTGACATCTGTTTTCCTCTTTTCGTTTATTCAGCTTCTGGTAAGTACGCAATGGCGCGAACAGGTGACCCTGGAGTACGTTTCCAGTTTGGATATGAAATTGAAATCACCGCACCCACTGCAGGAACTTGGTCAAGGTTTGCTAATACTTCGACTTGGAAGATGTTTTGGCTTAATAAGTAGTATTCGTTTGTTAAACCATGCGCTGCTGCATGAACACCTGAGTCTGTATCTAATGTTTCATGACCAACGGCTTTCACATGACGTTCGTGAATCAGAAATTCAAGAGCATCTTTTGCCCAACCTGGTGTATGTTGAACGTCGTTTTCGTCTAAATTACGAACGGCGTCTTGGTTTGGCCAGCGATGTGCCCAGTCACTACGGAATGCAACAAAAGGCACCTGGTTCGATTTGTCCGTATTCTTCTTCAAATGCTAAAATATCTGCTTTTGTTAATTCAAAGTTTGGATTTTCGGCTACTTCTTTTGAACGGTCGATGACGTAGAGTGGTAATAATAAATCTTTCAACTCGATTTCATCGAGGAAACGTCCGCCTTCATAGAAATGGCAAGGTGGATCGATATGCGTACCGTATTGTGTAACTACGGATAGTTGTTGTACGTGGAATCCGTCTTTTAATGTAAATAAATCTTTTTGTTCCAATGCTGGTAGAGCAGGGAAGTGAGGGCTATCGGCATCAATTTGATGGCTTAAGTTTACCCATTTTGCTTGTTTTAATGTTTCGTAAGCTTTTTGCTAATTGTTGTTGAAATGCTGACATAGTTTTCATCCTTTCTAAATAGGGGAAGGCTGTGGTTCAAAACGTCATTCTCCCCACAGCCTTTTTTTGTTTGTTTTTATAATGTGAGGATTATTCTCCCCAAACTTCACGTGCGATTTCTGAAATCAATGCAATTTTCTTTCCATTGATCTTCTTCTTTAACACATTTCTTCTTCTGTTGAGGGCAAATCCACATTGAGTACTTAAGCATAAAGTTTTCAAGCGGAACGTGCCTGGCCTTTGTTTTTAATACGAGCGATGATCATCTCGTTCTAAGTCGGTAAATTCCTAGTTAAGAGTCCCAAAAACGACTTTCTTCTCGTTACCTACTTTGGCAAGTGGCTTGAAGTCGCCGGCACGGTCTGTATCGTATCATTCTAAGTAGTACGCGTTTACGTGCCCGCCTGCCACAGCCTGCCTCTTTTCGTATCCACCTGAGAAACCAAGTAGAGTGAAGTTTCCCGCGGCAAACGTGTGTATTCACCACTAAGTCTTTGGTAATGCATCAAGAACTGATTGTTTAATCAGGCATGACTCTGCAAGTCACGACGAACTTCCTTCTAATGGTCGTATTCAGCTGAACAAAGTTTCAGAAACCATCGTCCGCCAAAGCTCCCATGTACAGTCGTCAAACTGAAGAGTACGAAGGCCTCTGCTGTATAAGTCTGTAATCACATAGACATATGCGTTTTAACTCTGCCCAAACAGCCTTTCTGTTGATACAGATGTCCATGCTGCAAATATGTTCAGGCCGGATTAATCTGAAATAGAATCTAAGATGAGAAGGGACTGTGAATTCCTCACAACATCTTCATCTTTCACTAAGTCACGTAAGAATTTGAAATGTTCTACGAATGGATGGTTCTGTCCATCGATTGGACAGTTAATGTTGATGTATCGGCTTTTGTTTCGATACCGTTAAATTTATAACCATGTTCTCCGACAGTGTTCCACACCATTGAATCCCCAGAAGAAGTCATGCGCCAGTGCTACCTATGGAATTCCGCCGTCTGTAACGGCCTTTAAATCCAGCAGCGATTTGTTTTTGAACAATCCTCATGAATCGTTTTATCTTCTACTGCTGTTAATTCTTCGCGTGTAATTTCGCTGCCTGCAACTTTGCGTGTTTCTAATACTAATTTTCGACGTAAGAAACTTCCTACGTGGTCTACTCTAAATGGTGCTTGTTTTGTCATAAATTTATTTCTCCAATCTATCTTCGAATTGTTCTCTTAGAACATTATTCTCCCCATACCTCACGGGCGATTTCGCTAATTAATGCGATTTTCTTCCATTGGTCTTCTTCTGTAAGGATGTTTCCTTCTTCTGTTGAAGCAAATCCACATGGAGTGTAAATTTCTAAGCATAAGCTAAGTGGCACGTATTGGCTCGCTTCTTTAATACGAGCGATGACTTTTCTTTGTCTCTAAGTTCGCAAATTTTGAAGTTAAGAGTCCTAATACAACTTTCTTCTCATTACCCACTTTAGCAAGAGGGTTGAAGTCGCCGGCACGGTCTGTATCGTATTCTAAGTAGTACGCATTTACGTGTTCACCTGCTAATAATTCATCTTCTACTTTTTCGTATCCCCCTTGAGAAATCCATGTTGACCGGAAGTTATCGCGGCAAACGTGTGTGTTCACTACTAGGTCTTTTGGTAATAGATCAAGAACTGAATTGTTCAATTGTAATGCACGAGACCTGCAAAGTCACGACGAACTTCTTCTAATGGATGTATCTGCATCGAATGTTTCCATAAAACCACCGTCTGCAAAGCAACCCCATGTACAGTCGTCAAATTGAAGCGTGCGAAGACCTCTGCCATAAGTCTGTAATTACATCTAAGTATGCATTTTACTGTTTGAAAAGCTCTTTTCTGTTGGATACAGATGTCCAAGCCAATATTTTCAGTAAAATTAATTGAAATAGAATTGTGAGGAGCAGGATTGTGAATTTCACAACAACATCTTCGTCTTTCACTAAGTCACGTAAGACCCCTGAAATGTTCTACGAATGGGTGGTTAAGTGTCCATCAATTGGAGCTGCGCAATGTTGCCGTATCAGCTTTTGTTCTGACACCGTTGAATTTTAAACCGTGTTTACCACCTATGTCTCTCTACGCCGTTGAATCCTCAGAAGGTTGGCGGTGCCAGTATGCGCGGCGGAATTCTCCGTCTGTAACACTTTTAACCAGCAGCGATTTGTTTTTAAGTTCGCGGATTTTATCTCAGCTGTTAATTCTTCACGTGAGATTTCGCCGTTTGCGAATTTTTCGCGTGCTTCTACTAAGTCTTTAGGACGTAAATAACTTCCTACGTGGTCTACTCTAAATGGTGCATGTGTTGTCATACGGTATTTCTCCAAATCTATCTTCGAATTTCTTCTGAAGGATTATTCTCCCATACCCTGCTTTGAGCGATTTCGCTAATTAAGGCAATTTTCTTCCATTGATCCTCTCTGTTAAAATATTTCCTTCTTCTGTTACAACCAAGGTACTGTGTAATTTCTAAGTATAAGTTCCTCAAGAACATACGGCTGCTTCTTTTAATACGAGCAATGACTTCATCTTTGTCTTCTAATTTTCCTGATTTAGAAGTGAGAAGCCCTAGAACCACTTTCTTACCATTGTTTACTTTAGCTAGTGGCTTGAAGTCGCCGGCGCGGTCTGTATCGTATTCTAAGTAGTACGCATGTACGTCTTCGTCTTCGAATAATGCGTCGCTTACTGAATCGTAGCCACCTGAACTTGCCCATGTTGAGTGGAAGTTAATACGGCATATGAGTGTTCACTGTTAAATCTTCTGGTAAATCTTCTAGAATTTAGTTGTTTAACTCTAAGAATTCACGTTTGTGTCTTCAATTCTTCAGGTGTTAAATGACTTTCTTTTGCATGATTTTTAAGAAGTTATCATCTGTCAGATTCAAGCGAAGAAGTCATCGATTTGTAAAAGACGACAACCTGCATCGTATAATTTTTAATGGTTCAGGCAGCAATGATATCTTTAAAAAGCCCTTCTTTGAAGGGTATATTGAGAAAGTCGCTCAATATGCTCTGTGTCACGAATCAATTCATGGAATTGCGCTAGAGTGGTGGATTGTTTGTTTTGATGATGAAATCTTCGTCTTCATAACCGTTTAAGAATTTGAAGTGTTCTACGAATGGGTGATTTCACCAGATTTTTCCAACGACATCTGAGTCAGGGTTTTGTAATTTACCGTGGAATTGTATCCAATTTTTGCTTGCGTGATCCACCTGGTTTAACTTCTGTAGAAGAAATCTATGCCAGTATTAAGCGACGGAATTCGCCGTCAGTGAATCCTTTTCAACCCAGCTTTCTTTTGTTGTCTGGACTAACTTTCGATGGCTTTTATCTTCGACGGCTGTTAATTCCTCGCGTGTAATTTCCCACCTTGGCAAATTTTTCTTTGCTTCTACTAATTCTTTTGACGTAAGAACTTCCTACGCATTCACTCTTCTTAAATGGTGCTTGTAATTTTGACATTGTACATTCCTCCTATAAATAAAAAATCCTCACAGTATCGCTACTGCAAGGACGAAATTTTCGTGTTACCACCTTGTTTTGTAGAATCCTCACAAATCCTACCTTACCGAGTACGCACACTAGGTGTTATACTCTACAGCTATAATGGGCTACCCATTTACGTCTAATGATTCGACGTAAAATCACTCCGAGGCCATCTTCAAAAATTCAACTTCATCTCTTCCCACCAACCGAGACTCTCTTAGCAAATCTTATTTTCTACTCACCTGTTCTTTGTGATATCTTATGAACATGCTCTTAGGATAACAGAGAACAAACCGCATAGCAATAGGTTTTCTTATACCGTTTTTCTATCGATTGTTATAACTATTAGTTATACACTATAAAATACCTTTAAAACTAGTTATAAAAAAGACTTAGAGATAATCTCTAAGTCTTACATCATTATTCAGAATCAACTAATTCATGTAATTTTTTCTTATAGTAGAATGTTGCAAAAATCGATAACCCGAGAATCAAGACAACATACGCAATTGTAATGAACCAAACGAAGGTACGATTCCATTCTCGTAAATGGATTAATAAATAAATCGCTCCGAATAGAAATCCGAAGAGAACAACCATGAAAAATAACTGCTTTAACTCCGCTACGCGATACGGTTTAAGAGTTCAATGACATTCGTCCACGTTGGCGTAAAGAGCTTCAAGTCTCTGGCGTATCCCCAACGGCTAAGTCCTAGACTAATGATTCCCCATGAGAGAATAATGCCCAAGGTCATATAAATTGGTAAGCGAAGCACCGTACAAATGACCGTCATAAGAATGACCGGAATCGCAGACTGAATCACAAAGAGAATCCAGAATTTACGTTCCAAAAATTGATGCATATCGAATGGAAGAACTTTTAAATAATAATAGTTTTTCTCGTTCGAGTGAAATTCCGACCGCTAATAAGTTGTTTCCTCCTGTATTGAAGAATGCAATGAAAGTAATAAGCATCGCAAATGGTAAGAAAGGTATTTAGATTTAGGAAAGTTCATAAAACTAAAAGCCTACAGAAAAATATTCGATAAACTAAAGGCTATTGGAATAATGAAGAGATATGGTAATATTCCTGCAGCAATAATCGTTTGCGTTAATACAGAACCTTCCATTAATTGACGAAGTGTATAGCGAATCATGAATTTTTGTTGAAAGCTTGTTGCCATCTAACTCCATTTGTTTGACACGTTCGACTTTTTACTTTTTGAAGACGATGTTTGCGAAACAGCTTGATAGAAGTTTGGCAATACAATGAACTTCACGAGTAGTAAAATCGCCACAAATACTAAGAGCACTAATCCAATTATCGGATAAACACTCATATCGAGTGGGATCTAAAAATCGCATTATAGAAGGCTAGTTCTGGCTTTAAGGAAAAATTGGAATTTCTCCTGTTGATACATCTATCTCACCACGGATTTTTGACAACATCATCACTTGATATCCCAAAATAGCTCCAAGAGAAATTACAAAGATTAAAATATTTGTAATCACGGATTGATATTTTTCTAAAGAGCTTAATCTTCGCTAGGAAGAAGCAAAGAAGAAACATCAATATGTAAACAATCGCACTGAGTACAAGCACTCCTATTAAGGCAATCGGAATTGTGAGGAGGAAATTGCCCCCTGAAAAATACACGTGGATTACAAATAACATCACAATTGGAATAAATCCTTGCAATGTAGCTACTACAATCGAAAGGCTCTTTCCCAAGAATGACTTCTAATTCCGTAAAGGCATATGGCAAATAGGATTCGAAGTCTTTACTTTCATAAAAGACATTGTAAACAGCTGGCAATGCTTGCGAAATTAAAATCATCAAGAATAAGAAAGACCGTACTCGCAAATTGAAGTGGAGGGTATGAACGTCCCGAAATCGCTCCAGGAATTCCAAATAAAAGCTCCAAACATCAACGCAAATAGTAATTGTTGCGTCAAGGTTTTCATCGCAACATTTACCGGGTTTTCGATGGATTTTTTTCGCCTGTTTCTTTCGATAATTTTGTAATTGAGCCGGTTGCGTCGCAAAAAAATTAAATTGGTTTTCACCAGCGTAAGAATTCGATTAAACCGCATGTAAATCCACTCCTTCTTTTCTACCGGCTAGTGATAAGTAGATTTGTTCGAGCGTGCTATCTGGTTGTTGGCCTTTCAACTCTTGAATCGTACCGTAGAAGAGTAGTTTTCCTTTTTTTCAAAATGGCAATCTTATCGCAAAGTTGTTCCGCAACTTCTAAAACGTGTGTTGAGAAGAGAACGGTATTGCCTTTATCGGCATGTTCGCGCATTAATTTCTTCAAGTCATAAGAAGCTTGTGGGTCAAGACCCGTCATTGGTTCATCGAGTACCCAAATTTCAGGGTCTGATAAAAGCGCGCCGATAACGAATACCTTTTGACGCATCCCGTGTGAGAACGAATCAATGACTTCATAGCGATGTCCTTCAAAATCAAATAATTCTAGTAAATAAGCAAGACGGCTTTCTACTTCGTCTAGAGTCATGCCATAAGAAGAAGCGACTAATTCCCAAAATTCATTCGCTGTTAAAGCGTAGGAATAGGTCTGGACTATCAGCCACATAGCCCAATTTTTTTCTTTAATGGCTAGACGATTAGATGACAATTCTTGTCCATCCACAATAATTTCTCCGCTTGTTGGATGAATGACGCTCACGAGTGATTTAATCGTGGTTGATTTACCAGCCCCGTTGTGTCCGATTAATCCAATAATTTTTCCACTTTCAATCGTTAAGTTAAGTCCATCTAAAGCGACAGTTTGATCATATACTTTTTGTTACATTACGAAATTCAATCATATTTATTCCTCCTTATGGATTATTCCATCCTTATTATACCACTAATAATTCTAAAAAAATAGTACTTTTTTTGCGTAAAAAAGAGTATTTTTTTGCTAAAAAGTTTACATTCGATTACTACTGAATCCGTATGATTCTTCGTAATCTTAATGAGTGCTTTTATGGCTCTTTTTAACAAAATTAAGATATAAATGAGTAAACAAAAAGCCATCATTTGATGGCTTTTTGCTGTACTGATTATTCATTTTTCTTCGTCGACTAATTGTTGCGCAAAAGTCTTTCATGTTGCCTTTGATGGCTTCATCTGAAAGAGATGCAGTTGGATTTTTCTGTTGCTACTGATTCAGTCGATGAGTCAGTGGCATGCAGAATCTTCTTCTGTTTCTTCTTCGCGGTCTACAATCGCTAATGAACTTACAATCGCATCTTGATCGAGACGCATCATACGAACTCCAAGTGCACCACGGCCTGTTTGAGACACGTCTTCGGCATGGAATCGGATGATAACCCCTTTATTCGTCATGATGAGTAAGTCTTCGTCTCCAGTTACAGTACGTAGGCAGACAAGTGGTCCATTTTTCTCCGTAATACGAAGTGTACGAACCCCTTTAACTCCACGGCCTTTCAATGCGTATTCGCTCGCAGCTGTACGTTTTCCGTACCCTTTCTCGCTGACTACTAATACTTCACGGTCTGGCGTTAAAATATCCATTCCGATGACATAGTCGCCCTCACGTAGAGAAACCCCACGAACACCTGAAGCGGTACGACCCATCGCACGAACTTTATCTTCATGGAAGCTTACAGCATTACCGTGATACGTTCCGAGGATGATGCCATCATTTCCGCTTGTGACCACTACACGGATGAGTTCATCATCTTCGCGTAATTGGATGGCACGTAGACCATTTGTACGGATATTCTTGAATTCTGATAGACGAACACGTTTAACTGTTCCGCGTAATGTTGTGAAGAACAAGTAACGTTCTGATTCATCTGATTCAGGAACACTGATAATCGCTTGGATTTTCTCAGCTGAATCAATGTTTAATAAGTTGATGACTGGTAATCCTTTTGCAGTACGGCTATATTCAGGAATTTCATACCCTTTTGCTTGGTAAACTTTCCCTGTATTCGTAAAGAAGAGGAGTGAATCGTGTGTTGAACATGAAATCATGTTTTCCACGTAGTCATCATCATGGACGCTCATTCCTTGAACCCCACGTCCTCCACGGCGTTGTGCCTTGAATTCAGTGTTGGCAAGACGTTTGATATATCCATTCTTCGTTAATGTGATTACGACATCTTCTTGTTCGATTAAATCTTCATCTTCAAGGCTTAATGCTTCTCCGACTAATAATTCTGTACGACGAGGATTGTCGAAACGTTGTTGGATTTCAAGAAGTTCTTGTTCGATGATTTCGTAACGAAGTTCTTCGCTCGCTAATACTTTTTCTAAGTATTGGATGGTTGCTTGTAATTCGTTGTATTCTGCATCGATTTTCTCGCGTTCTAATCCTGTTAAACGAACCATACGCATATCCAAAATCGCTTGTGCTTGTTTATCGCTTAAGCCATATTCATTCATGAATCGGTCCTTAGCGATATCTCCACTTGCTGAACTTCTTAAGATGGCCACAATCGCATCGATATGGTCTAAAGCGATTTGTAACCCTTCTAAGATGTGAGCACGGTCTTCCGCTTTTTTCTTATCAAATAAGCTACGACGACGAACGACTTCTTCTTGGTGATCTAAATAGTGGCGTAAAATTTCTTTTAAGCTCAATACTTTTGGTTCTTGATTTACAATCGCAAGCATATTGAATCCGAAGTTTGATTGCAATGGTGTTAATTTGTATAAATTATTTAATACAACGGATGCTGAAACATCACGACGCACTTCAATCACGACACGCATTCCCACACGGTCAGATTCATCGTTTAAGTAAGTAATCCCTTCGATTTTCTTCTCGTGGTGTAATTGTGCGATACGTTCTACTAAACGTGCTTTATTTACCATATATGGTAATTCAGTGATGATGATGCGTTCTTTTCCGTTTTTCAATTCTTCGATTTGTACGCGTCCACGAACCGTAATTGATCCACGTCCTGTTTCGTACGCACGACGAATTCCAGATTTACCTAAGACAATTCCTCCAGTTGGGAAGTCTGGTCCAGGGAGAGCTTCCATCAATTCAGTAGTGGTCACATCAGGGTTCTTCATTAATAAGTGAAGAGCAGAAATGACTTCCGCCAAGTTATGTGGTGGAATATTCGTTGCCATCCCTACGGCAATCCCTGTTGCACCGTTGACTAATAAGTTTTGGAATACGTGCTGGTAATACTTCCGGTTCATGTTCTGTTGAATCGTAGTTATCACGGAAATTAATCGTATCTTTGTTAATATCGCGAAGCATTTCAAGAGCAATTTTACTCATACGAGCCTCTGTATAACGCATCGCAGCAGCTCCGTCTCCATCGACAGAACCAAAGTTACCGTGACCATCGATTAATGGGTAACGGTATGAGAAATCTTGTGCCATACGAACCATGGCATCGTAAATTGCAGAGTCACCGTGTGGGTGATATTTACCCATTACGTCCCCGACAATACGCGCAGATTTTTTATGCGGTTTGTCCGGTGTCACTCCAAGTTCACTCATTCCATATAAAATACGACGGTGTACTGGTTTTAATCCATCGCGCACATCTGGTAGGGCACGCGATACAATAACACTCATCGAATACTCTAGAAATGATTTACGCATCGTTTGTACTAAATCAGTTGATTCAAAAGTTTCTTCAAAGTGTTTCACTTCTTCAGACATAATTCGTCTCCTTTTCTATTCTTCTCTTCAAATTCGATTACTGGATTAGATATCTAAATCTTCCATATTGATGTATTTCGCATTGCTTTTCAATGAAATTCACGACGTGGTTCTACACGGTCGCCCATCAAGATATCTAAAATTTGATCCGCTTCTGCAGCATCTTCCACAGATACTTGTAACATTGAACGGTTTTCAGGGTTCATGGTTGTTTCCCATAATTGTTCCGCATCCATTTCCCCAAGACCTTTGTATCGTGATAATTGTGGTTTTTGGATGTGCTGGTAATTCTTTTAATTTTCGCTTCTAACTCTTTCATCATTTTTGAATGTAGTATTCATTTTTTCCCTTGTTTCAATTTGTAAAGAGGTGGTTGCGCGATGTAAATATATCCAGCTTCCACTGCAGGGCGCATATAACGATAGAAAAGAGTAATGAGCAATGTACGGATGTGACTTCCATCGACATCGGCATCGGTCATGATGACTAATTTTTGGTAACGAGCTTTCGATAAATCAAAATCTCCACCAAAACCAGTTCCCATCGCTGTAAAGAGCGAACGAATTTCTTCGTTAGCTAAAATTTTATCGAGTGTTGCTTTTTCAACGTTCAAGATTTTCCCGCGAATTGGTAAAATCGCTTGGAAATGACGTGAACGTCCTTGTTTTGCTGAACCACCCGCAGAGTCCCCTTCGACGATGAATAATTCAGTAATCGTTGGGTCATTGCTTGAGCAGTCTGCTAATTTCCCTGGTAAGTTTGAAATTTCTAAACCAGATTTCTTACGAGTCACTTCACGCGCACGTTTTGCAGCAAGACGTGCTTTCGAAGCTAAAATCCCTTTTTCGACAATCTTACGTGCGACTTGAGGGTTTTCCATTAAGAATTTATCGAAGTGTGTTGAGAACAGGCGGTCTGTAATCGTACGAGCTTCAGAGTTTCCTAATTTCGTTTTTGTTTGTCCTTCGAACTGTGGATCAGGGTGCTTGATAGAAATAACGGCAGTTAAACCTTCACGGACATCTTCACCGCTTAGTTTTTCTTCGTTTTCTTTCATCAATTTTTGACGACGCGCGTAATCGTTAATCACACGTGTTAGGGCCGTCTTCATCCCTGATTCGTGAGTACCACCTTCATAAGTGTGGATATTATTCGTAAAGCTGAGAAGGTTTGTATGGTATCCAGAAGTGTATTGCATTGCCACTTCTACTTGAATGCCATCTTGTTCGCCTTCTACATAAATTGGCTCTTCGAATAACACTTGTTTTGATTTATTTAAGTGTTCAACATAGCTCTTAATCCCGCCTTCGTAGCAGAATGATTTTCTCACTGGCTCTTCTTCGCGGAAATCTGTGATTGTTAATTTTAATCCTTTATTCAAAACGCTAATTCACGCACACGGTTGGCTAATTTATCAAATTCAAAGACTGTTGTTTCTTGGAAAATTTCAGGGTCTGGTACAAAGTATACGCTTGTACCATGTTTATCTGTTTTACCAATGATTTTTAAGTCATCTAAAACGGCACCACGTTTATAAGATTGCTCATAAATGTTGCCATCTTTAAATACTTGAACGGTTAAGTCTGTTGAAAGAGCATTAACAACAGAAGCCCCAACCCCGTGAAGACCCCCAGAAACTTTATAGCCTCCGCCGCCGAATTTACCACCGGCGTGAAGCACTGTAAATACAGTTTCTACGGCAGGACGACCTGTTTTTTCTTGAATATCGACCGGAATCCCACGTCCGTCATCGGTTACGCGAATATGGTTTTCTTTAGTGATGTCGATTTCGATATGTGTCGCAAACCCAGCCAACGCTTCGTCGATTGAGTTATCCACGATTTCCCAAACAAGGTGGTGCAACCCGGCACTACTTGTTGAACCAATATACATCCCAGGACGTTTACGAACAGCTTCGAGTCCTTCTAATACTTGAATCTGACTGGCATCATATTGCGCAGCTAATTCAGCTTTGTTTTTCTTCTGTCATATGCTAATTCTCACTCTCCGTTTTTTTAAAATAGTTCCTTTTTTTCAATCGGTATTACGACTGGTTCATTAATAAATTGTTGCTTAATCCCATCCAGGCTCGTTGTCGTAATAAAGGTTTGCACCTTATTTTTCAATGGCCTTAATCAGATGAGTTTGTCTATCATCATCGAGTTCGGACAGTACGTCATCTAATAGTAGAAGAGGATACTCACCTGTCGATAATTTCATCAATTCGATTTCCGCAAGCTTCAAACTGAGAACGGTCGAACGTTGCTGTCCTTGCGAACCGTACGTTTGAACCGGAATCTCGTTCAAATAAAAAATCAAATCGTCACGGTGCGGTCCAATCAGCGTTGTGGCTTGATCCGCCTCACGAGTTTGATTCTTCTTGAATTGATCGATATAGATTTCTTTCATTTGCGAAGGTGTTAAACCATCCTCCAGCGGAATCGTTGCTTGATACGAAACCGAGAATTTCTCACGACCAAGCGATAACTGGTCATGAATCGGAATGGCTAAAGCCTCCAATTGCTTCATAAAATCGAGACGATGAAAGACGATTTTACTAGCTAACTCGCTTAACATCTCGCTTAAAACCTCTAAGTATTCGTCCGGCTGCTTTCTTAATGGCTAGCTGCTTCAAATACGTATTGCGCTGTTTTAAGACGCGATTATATTCCACTAAATCATAGAGGTAGAGGGAACTCATTTGTCCAAGTTCCATATCCACGAATTTACGTCTGTTTTGCGGAGACCCTTTGACAAGTGTGAGGTTTTCTGGGGCAAATAGAATGACATTCAAGTTTCCAAGGTAGGAACTGAGTCGTTTTTGCTCCAAATAATTCACTTTCGCGATTTTTCCTTTTTTAGAAAATTGCAATTCTAAATTCGTCTTTGTTGCTGTTTTTTCAACGGTCCCTTTAATCGTCGCAAACTCTTTATTCCATCCAATCAGTTCTTTGTCGTTTGTCGTGCGGTGGCTCTTTGTCATCGCCAAGGCATAAATCGACTCCATCAGGTTGGTTTTCCCTTGTGCATTTTCACCAATAAAAACATGCACACCGTCTGTAAACTCTAGTTGGACAGATTCATAATTACGAAAGTTTTGTAATTGTAAATTAGTCAGCTTCATGCGTCATGTGTGTTCAAATCATTTTCATCCGATTTCATTTCTTTCACAATAAAAATACCTTCATCAGGTATTTCGACACGTGTATTCGGATATAATTTTCTACCACGTCGATTTTCTAACTCTCCATCTACAAAAACTGTATATTCTTGCAGGTACCATTTTGCTTGTCCGCCCGTTGTAATGACGTCAATATGTTTTAAAAATTGCCCTAATGTAATGTACTCATCAGAGATCGATACGATAGTTGTCATGAACTTCCTCTTTTCTAATGGATATTGGTGAGAACTCCATTAAACTCATGCATGCTCACATATTTTTAAGTAGAATAACTCTACAATATTATACAATTTTTACACGCTTTTCGCAAAGAAATTGCAAAATTTAGGGGGTTATTTCAATTTTTAGTCAAAAATCAACAAAAAAAGCCTAAAAAAACAAAAAAACAAAATTTAAGGGATTTTTCAAAAATTTGAAAGTTTTGGGCCCAAAAATTACCCCTAAAATCATGCTGCCCAAAATTCACTTATAAGTGAATTTCGGGCAAAAGCAAAAATAGAATTAAAAATAAAAAACTCGAGCCTTCAAAATGAAGGCTCGAGTGAGAGTGTTAATTCTTATGATTACCCGTTGAATGTACGAACAGGTGTCACTAATTGAATGAAGCTATGTGGAATACCAGAGTGGTCTTCTTTTAGTTTCAATGTGAATGGACGGTTGCTTCTAAGAAGTTGATGACCGCTTCTGAAGAACCGAATAATTTCAACGCTTCTTTTAAGTAGTCTGGGTTGAATGAAATTTCAAGTGGAGCTCCTTCGAAGTTTTCCACAGCGATTTCTTCTTCAACCGTACCGACTTCAGGAGATTTCCCTGTTAATAGAATACGTTCCGGAGAAAGTGTTAATGTCGCGATATTGTTTTTATCCGTATGTGACATTAATGAAGCACGTTCTACAGCTGCTACAAGTTCGCTAGCAACCACTGTAATTGACGTGTTCGCTCCGTCGTTAATTAAACGGTCTGTATCAGGATACATTCCTTCTAATAAACGAGAGTAGAATGATAATGTTTCTGTTTGGAACAAGATTTGATTATCTGTAATCGCAAAATCGATTGTTTCTAATCCGTCGATGATACGAGATAATTCTAATAATGTTTTACCAGGTAATGTCATTTCAAAAGTCAATGCATCACTGCCAGCTGGCATTTGTAATGGAATGATACGTTGGCTTAAACGGTGCGAGTCCGTTGCGACTGCTTTTAATTGGTTGTCTTTAATCACCATATGAATCCCTGTTAAGATTGGACGAGATTCTGCAGTTGAAACGGCAACAGCTGTTTGTACAATCACTTGTCTAAATAATGGAACAGGAATAGTGATGACATGATTTTTTTCGATTTCTGGTAATTGTGGATAATCTACTGCTGATAATCCATTTAATGTAAATGATGCATTTACCTGCTGTAATTGTTGCTTGTAGTTGATCATTTGTTTCAAGTGTGAATACATTTAAAGGTAATTTTTTAACGATTTCTCCAAAGAAACGAGCAGGAAGAACGATGCTACCTGGTTCTTGGACTGTTAATTGTAATTCTTCGTCTTCGATTGGTAAGAATACTTCGATAGAAACTTCTGAATCACTACCTGTTAATGTTAATCCTTCTTCACTTGCAACTAATTTAATCCCTGTCAAAATCGGAATTGTTGTTTTTTTGATGGGAATTGCACGTTGCACATCTACAAGATTTTTTTAAGAACCCTTGTCTGTTTACTGAAAAATTTCATAACTGCCTCCTTTAGGGTGTGCTTTTATATTTAATTTATTTATTAATAAAATAGTAATAGTAGTAGGGCCTGTGTATATTGTGGAAAAGTCTATTTTCCTTATAACAGAGACCATTTTCAATTGTGGATAACCATTGTGGAAAACTCCACTGTTTTATGGCACTTATCCACAGCTTAATAACCGAGCGAATGCTTGATTTCATTAATCACGCGAATCGTTTCTGGATCATCTTTAGCTTCTTGGCTAATTTTTTCATAGGCGTGAATAACCGTTGAGTGGTCACGACCAAAATCAGCACCAATCTTTTTGAAGAGAAACACGTGTTAATTCACGAGAGAGGTACATCGCGATTTGACGTGGTTGAACCATCGTCTTCGTTCTTTTCTTTCCTTTAATATCTTCTACTGTAATATTGTAGTATTTCGCAACGGCGCTTTGGATATCATGAACTGTAAGAAGCTTCTCGTCGCCTCCAGGAAGGAACGATTGCAACGCTTCTGCAGCTAAGTCTGTTGAAATATCTTGTCCGACCATAACTGAGTACGCTTGAAGACGCATAAGAGCTCCTTCTAATTCACGGACGTTTGATTGAATATGACCTGCGACATAACTCAACACTTCAATCGGAATATTAAATCCAAGAGATTGTGCTTTATTTTGTAAGATCGCAATACGCGTTTCTAAGTCTGGTGGCGTAATATCTACGGATAAACCAGATACGAAACGAGATACGAGACGTTCTTGTAATTCTTTAATTTCCGTTGGTTGACGGTCACTCGTTAATACGATTTGTTTTTGGTTATTGAAAAGCGCATTAAATGTATGGAAGAACTCTTCTTGAGTCGCTTCTTTTTTCGCTAAGAATTGAATATCATCGACCAGTAAGATATCCACATTACGGTAACGATTGCGGAATTCTTGCGGTGTTTTTGATCCAATCGAAGCAATCATTTCATTCATAAACTCTTCACTCGTCACGTATTTGACACGTGCGTTTGGATGGCTCTTCTTATATTTATTCCCAATCGCTTGCATTAAATGAGTTTTTCCAAGTCCTACACCTCCATAGAAGAAAAGAGGGTTGTAGGTATTACCAGGATTATCCGCAACGTAATGCGCGGCAGCCGTGGCCATTTGATTTCCTTTCCCAATAATGAAAGTTTCAAATGTATATTTAGGATTCAAATGCGAGTCTTCTTCGATGGCAACCATTGTTGGAGTTTCAGGAATATTTGGTTGAATTTCTTCGATTCCTTGGTGGAATGGAGTGGTTACTTGCGCTTCATCTTCTGAATCAATAAAACGTGGTTCAAAAGATTGTCTAAAGTAATCATATCCAATTTCCATAATGTCTCTGATGAGGTTATCTTGCCAATATCTCGCAAATGTCTTAGAAGGCACTTTAATATAGAGAATATTTTTGTTCAATTCGAATCGGTTCAGCTGGTTTAATCCAGTGATTAAAGGTAAATTCGGAATTTGTTTTTTCAAAGTGTTCTAATAATAGTTTCCAAAATTCTTGGATGGAATTCATAAATGCACCTCCTTATATCGTTTTCAAGATTCTAATCCATTTAACAGTGTACCATCTTTCCAAAAAGTTTTCCACAATCGGATGGAGAAAATCACAAAAAAAGATAATTTTTGATAACTTTATCCACAAAACGGTGGATAAGTCGAAGAAAAAAGTGGATATTCACAGAGATATGCACATAAAAATAGCAGTTATAAACAATGAAGAAAGTTGATATGAAAGGAATTTAATAGAGTTATCCACCATTGTGTATAATTTTTTTGTAAAACAGGATTGTTATTTTGTGGATAAATTGTTTATAAGTATGTGGAAATAGTCTTTTATGCAAAAAGCTATCCACCATCGATGTGAATAACTAAAAAAATAGAACAAAATAGACAGTTATTTGTAGAAATTTTTAGCCTGATTATGTTATGATACTTCAGTAATTTAGTGATTAGATAGTTTATATTGACAAGTAAACATTTTATATTTATAATGTACTAGACTGTCTAGGGAGACTAGATATTTCATTTACAGTAGGAGGTGCACACGAATGAAAAGAACATATCAACCAAGCAAACGCAAACGTCAAAAAGTTCACGGATTCCGTAAACGTATGAGCACAAAAAATGGCCGTAGAGTATTAGCAAGCAGACGCCGTAAAGGTAGAAAAGTTTTAGCAGCTTAGATCACTGAACGTCTCAGTGGTCTTTTTTTTTAAAAACCATTTGAGTGACTGGAGAGATTCAAGTAGATGAAAAAATCATTTCGAGTAAAGAAAGACCGCGAATTTCAAAAGGTATTTCATAAAGGCAAATCGACAGCGAACCGTCAATTCGTTATTTATCAATATAATAAGGAAGGACAATCCCATTTTCGTGTGGGAATCTCTGTCAGCAAAAAGCTTGGAAATGCGGTCACGCGTAATCGTCTAAAAGAGAAGAATCCGTCATATTTTAATGGAATTGGACGACCAATTGGCGCAAGATGTAGATTTTATCGTCATTGCTCGTCAACCCATCGTACAAATGTCTTATCAAGAAATGAAAAAGCAGTATGATGCATGTTTTTAAAAATTAGCTACTTTATTACCTAAAAATTAAGATTCCTATTAAAAAGAAGGAATCATTGAAAATTAAATATTCTAAAAGGTGGGACTTTTTCATTGAAGAAAAAAAGCCAATTGATTTTTATCATTAGCAGTTTTAACTTTATTTTTTTAGCGGCCTGTGGAACTTCTCCAATTACGGAGTCTAGTACAGGATTTTGGGATCGAATTGTTCTCTATAATTTATCTCAATTTATCATCTGGTTATCAAACCTATTAGGTGGAAGTTACGGTTTAGGGATTATCGTCTTTACGATTATTACTCGTTTAATTATGATTCCTTTAATGCACTTCCAATACAAAAAGTACGCGTAAACAAGCGATTCTTCAACCAGAAATTAAAGCTTTACGTGAGAAGTATTCAGCACGTGACCGTGCAACGCAAGAAATGCTTCAAGCTGAAATGAATGCTTTATATGAGCGTGAAGGATTAACCAATACGCTGGATGTTTACCAACATTAATTCAATTGCCAGTCATGATGGCATTGTATCAAGCAATTAGCCGTACAGATGTATTGAAAACAGGTCATTTCTTATGGTTCCAATTAGACCAACCAGACCCATACTTCATCTTACCAGTCTTAGCTGCGGTAACTACATTCATCACAACATGGTTATCAATGAAAATGCAAGATACTGGTGGCGCTGGTAAAGTAATGATGTACGTAATGCCAGTAATGATCCTATTAATGTCTCTTGGGTTATCAAGTGCGTTATCACTCTACTGGGTAGTCGGAAACGTATTTATGGTAGGCCAAACATTACTATTAAATAATCCATTTAAATTCCAAGAAGAGCAAAAAGCGATTATCGCTGAGAAAAAACGTCGTGCAAGAGCGCTTGAAAAAGCGAAAAGAAGACACGGAAAATAATTCTTATAGAGCTCTTGTTGAAATGTCTCAATCATGAGATAATAACAATGATTTTTATAGAGTAGGAGAGTTTACGATGACAAATACAATTAAAGTAAGTGACGTTTCAGTAGAAAAAGCAATCCAAAAAGGATTACGTCAGTTAGGATTATCGCAAGACCAAGTGTTTGTGGAAATCATTTCTGAAGGTAAAAAAGGATTGTTTGGCTTCGGTCAAAAAAATGCTGAAGTGGAATTAACACCAGTTGCTACAATGGTTAACGAAGAAGTAGTAGAAGAAGTTTCTAAGCCTGTTGTTGAAGCAGCCCAAGAAGTAACTGTTGAAACAGTAGAAACTGTGGAAGTTCCTGAAGAAGACTTCGATGAAGATGATTTCGAAGACGAAGAAGCAGGAGACGTAGATTACGAAGAAACAGTTGACCAATTAGAAGAAGCTGCTCGTGTTACAAAAGAATACTTAGAAGGCATCGCTAAAACGTACGGCGCTGAAGCAACAGTAACAGTTGAAGCACGTCGTGACCGCATGACTTTCGTATTCGACACAGACAAACAAGGTCTTTTAATCGGAAAACATGGTAAAATCTTGAATGCTTTACAAGTACTTGCGCAAGTATCTGTACACCGCTTCATTAAAGGACGTATTTCAGTTCAAGTGGATGTTGGTGATTACCGTCAACGTCGTAGTGAAACATTACAACAAATTGCGGAAAGAACAGCTCGTAAAGTATTAAAAACAAAACAACCTGTTTACTTAGAACCACTTCCAGCGTATGAAAGAAAACAAATTCACGCTGCGTTAAGTAAAAACAAACGCATCTCAACTCACTCAGAAGGTAAAGAACCACATCGTTACCTAGTCGTTGAAATCGCAGAATAGAAAAATGACAGCTTATGACCGTTTCGGTCATAAGCTTTTTTTGTGCTTTAAAAATCGACATTTAAAAGATAATGGCTAAAATGATTATTATATCAATCATTTTGATGAAAGATTTTGGAACGAAAATATTTTTTTCATGCTTACAAAAATACGATATATAAAAATAATATATAAAAATCATTTTCAATCAGAAAGAAAGAAAAATCCCACAAAAATTCTACATAATTAAAAGTTTTTTTCTATTGGATATATCGAAAAATAAAGGTATAATAATTATGATATAGGAGTCATAATTTTAATAAAAGAAAGGAGATATTATGGATATTCAAATTTTTGTGAATCGAAGAAAAGAACTAGGTTTATCTCAAATTGAATTGAGTGAGGGTATTTGTACACAAGCTACATTGAGTCGATTCGAAAATCACGGTCAAATTCCTTCAATGAAAATATTGACCTTGCTTTGCAAAAAGTTGCAAATGGACGTAGGGGAGTTATTTCCATCTGTAGCGATTAAAGACTCAGTGTTAAATAAGAAACTTGATAAAATCGAATCCAATATTGTAAGTATGGATTATGAAGAAGCAGAAGAACTCATTAAAAGTATTAACGTCTCACATTTAACAACGCAACAAGAGTGGCGATATCTATACTTAAAAGGGTTCACGCAAACCTTAATGAAGAAAGATGATGCCGACAGTTTCTTCTATTTTAATCAATTATTAGCGGATCATTCAGACGTAGATAATAAGTATATCTTTTTAGCCTATACCGGAATTGGCCTTATTTATATGAATCAAGCCGATTACGATAAGGCAGAATACTTCTTTGAAAAAGCTATTCACCAAATTGATTCGTATACCATCGAGTCTGTAGAAGATGTTTGTCGTGTCCTAACAGTCCTATATTACGCAGCAACATTTTATGCGACGATTAAGGAATACGATACAAGTGATGTATTATTACGTCGAGGAGTAACGATTTGTGGGGAAAAATCATATTACTTACTATTTAGCACGTATTAAATATTTACTTGCAGAAAAATGCATTTGTGAATGAAATGGATCAAGAAGAAGTTAAAGAATTAATAAGAGACGCTGCCGCATTTGCCAGACTGAATAAAAATACTGTATTATTAGAAAAGATAAAAGTATTTGAAGACCGTGTGGCGAAAAGGAGAATAGATATGTCTATTCGTCTCAAAAAGAAGATTTCCTTAAAAAAAGAAAAAGCTAGAAGTTCCTGAAAACCTTAAAAGAGGAACTCGTGAGTGATGAGTATGATTTAGATAGTTTTGGAGATGCGTTTATTATGATGCCAAAAATGGAAGAAGATAAACGTCAACAAAAACCTTGAAAAAGAACATCAAAAAGAATGGCTAGAGGATTTCGAAAACTAGTTTCTACTATAATATAGTAAACAAATTCAAAAAGAAGACTTTGGGTGAGTTCGTCGAGGTCTTCTTTTTGTGTTTTTAAAAAACGTTGACGTAAACAATTTTATTTTGAAGTTTTTTTCATAAAAATTCTTACTAAAAAAAGGCGTCATTTTAGTTGAAATC